>Ga0207104_1063_pt2 | contig 24376 bp, 25 predicted proteins | sample Alteio_BWMinHeat_79_FD_153538 | JGI IMG/M metagenome (GOLD analysis project Ga0207104, IMG submission 153538) | Enriched cells from forest soil in Barre Woods Harvard Forest LTER site, Petersham, Massachusetts, United States -... | ecosystem: Environmental > Terrestrial > Soil > Temperate forest >...
TACCACAAACAATATCGATTGAAGCATCCAGTAGCACATCTCCAGACTCATTGTCTTTCAAAAGGGAAAGTGTCGTAAAATTTGATCCAGAAAACAGTGCAGCGACAGAAATACTTGATAAAGACCTCAAACGCTGGAGAAGAAAATTAGAAAAGCTTCAAGAATTGAAAATACCTTGGTCTACCATCTGCTTTGGTATTGGAACAGCAGGCATTTCAATTACTGCTGCTTTTATAGATAAAAATACACCGCTTTTTTCATTGCCTGCTTTTAGTGCTGGATTTTTCATTATCCTTATCATAATTTCTATCATGCTATGGAAATTGTATGAGAGCAACATACCCGAAATTGTGAATGATATATTAATGGACATGCCCAAATTTAATAAAAATGGTGAAAAAGATGAATCTTGATGACATCAGCACACAGCTTCTATTTATTACTCTTCCGATATCGGCATTTAAAAATACTGACAATACCGAATTCGGAACTGGATTTATAATTAACTGCTCCATTAAGGACAGATCAGACATTTCTATTCCATTATTAGTTACTAATTGGCACGTTGTAAGTAATGCCAAAACAATTTCTTTGAAATTATGCGCAGCCAATGATGATGGATCACCTAAATCTAACGACCGAATCGAGACCAATCTGGACGGTTCAGATTGGCTTAAATATCGGGACGAAGAATTAGACATCGCCATAATACCAATGGCTCCAATATTCACGAATCTGATTGCATCCGGAAAGAAATTTTTTTATAAATCTATATCGTTTGACTTATTTCCATCTGAAAGCACCATAAGTGAGTTTGCGGCTCTGGAAGAAATAATCTTTATTGGCTATCCCTCTGGAATCCAAGATTCGTTCAACCAAAGCCCATTAATCCGAAAAGGGATAACCGCAACTCCGATTTGGCGCGACTTTGAAAACAAACCTAGGTTTGTAATTGATGCAGGGGTATTTCCTGGATCTAGTGGTAGTCCAGTTTTCTTGTTCAACCAAGGTGGTTACACAACAAAGAAAGGATTACATCTTGGCAGCAGATTAAATTTTTTAGGCATACTTACAACCACCTTCATTAGAAAAGAAATAGCCAATCAATCAACTTATCTTGGACTCGGTGAGGTAATAAAAAGCTACAAAGTCAAAGAATTTATTGAAAAATCATTATCTCAAATGACAACTCAATGAATTAAATTACATATCTGGATACTCACCAAAAATTAGACATACTCGTCAGGTGTAATCCCACCGTAAATTAATTATCCACATTTTCATTGCCACTTGAAATCCAGAAAATACACCATTATAAGTTTCTGGATTTACTTGAAGAAGCATACAAAATTTTTGATCTAAAAATTTCTGCCTATTACCTAATGGATAATCATTACCATCTTCTTAACTGTTTTATTTTTTTGGTGGGGGGAGTAGGCCGACAGACTTCCCCATCGGCCGCTCTTAAAACCGTACGTGACAGTCTCCCGTCATACGGCTTCCGTTAGACAAACGCTTGTGTTATACCTTGCCTCCAATGTACAAACAGTCGCGATTCTCTCCGTGCTATATTTTCTATAAATTTACCCGCTTCCGTTCTGCGACCTCTTAACTTTTTGTACTTCTTCATAGCCCAGGCGACCAATGTCATATTAAAATGTTGCCACACCGGATATATAGCGGAACGATGGAATGCTCCGTAATAATTTAACCAGCCTTGTAGCACAGGATTATAAGCCTCTGCTATTTCTTCCAGGCTAAGCTCCGATCTGTTACGCCAATTTAATTTCCTCGTCTTCTTCCGCATCGCTTTTAGTGAGGCTCGACTTACCGCAGGTGAGAAATTCAGGAATATACTTCCATCTTTCCTCTTTGCGCGCCTTCCCCGAAAAGTGTAACCCAGAAAATCAAAGCTCGTTTCTACTCGCTTATCTTTTCTCTTTTCGTCCTTGCAGTACACAATACGTGTTTTATCAGGATGAAGTTCTAATCCGCATTCTTCAAAACGCAAGCGCAATTCTTTCAGCAGTTGCTGTGCTTGCCCTTCCGTTTCGCAGTGAACCAAACCATCATCTGCATACCGACACCACGGCTTGTCTGAATGATATCTCTGCATCCACAAATCAAACGCATAATGCAAAAATAAATTGCTTAACACTGGACTGATTACTCCGCCTTGAGGTGTTCCACGTTCCCGCGTAACCAACTCGCCTTTGCTTGTTTGCATCGGGGCTTTTAACCAGCGCTCAATGTACAACACAACCCATTTGCATTCAGTGTGCCTGTGGACTGCCTTCATCAGCAATTCGTGTGAGATATTGTCGAATAATCCCTTGATGTCATATTCCAGCACCCAGTCATAACGCCAGCAGCGTTCACGGGTGATCCCTATTGCATCCAGGGCGGATTTGTCAGGTCGATACCCGTAAGAGTCCGGTAGAAAATGTGGCTCTACCGCAGGCTCAAACATCATCCTTACAACTTGTTGCGCTATTCGATCTGCTACCGTCGGTATACCAAGCATGCGAAATCCTCCGGATTTCTTTGGAATCGGAACTGCCATCACTGGCGGCGGAAAATAACTGCCAGATGACATCCGATTCCACAACTTGTACGTATTGTCTTTTAAGTTATGCTCATACTCTTCCAGCGATTGACGATCAACACCAGCCGCTCCAGCATTTGCTTTCACATGGTTAAATGCGTCAACAAATAACTGTTTCGGTATATCAAATGGTTTTGTCATCTCTAACATTTCCTCCTGATTGCTCAGTTGAATATTACATTTGACCATCTAACGTAGTTTCTTCGCTCCACAACCATTACAGTTGCTTCATCACTACTACAAACTACTCCGTCACAGTGTCTTGCATCGGTACTCTCATCCTTATGGTTTCAGCCATTTGGATTTCTCCCTTGATATCAGGACGACTGCTTCCCACAGTTCCGTAGAAAAGCCTGAATCAGACTCACGCCACCTCTACACCGGACACCGCCTACACAACATTCAGTTCGCCTGTAGACTTATCTTGGGATGTGTAACAGATCCCAATTTCGATGCCACCTTGGTCTTACGATGCTTCAACAGTGGTTCAGGGTTATTCGTCTTTCTGATTCTCACCTGACAAATTAATCTGCCTTTTCACTCAACGCTCACGACCATTGCTCTTTACAACAGCCGCTTGAGCTGGTTTGAAGCCTGTTTCTGATAACCGACTTCGATGGACCTTCCATCATCTTTCCTACAGCTTTACAGCACCACTCCGATTCCGTTCAGAATGGTTTGTGTGCCTGTGGCACACATTACACCTGACCCCCCATGACAGGTATAAATCCCCTGGCTTGCATTTGCCAAAGTTTATAAAAATGACCATCCTTGTTTCGCAGCAAGTCTTCCAAAGAACCATCTTCAGCTATTTCACCCTTTACAAATACCAGTATCCTGTTCATATCCTTTAAGGTTGACAGGCGATGTGCAATCACGACAGTGGTCTTTCCAGACATGATTTCATGCAAGGCTTCATGAATATCGTTTTCTGTAATGGAATCGAGAGATGAAGTCGCCTCATCCAGCAATAATATCGGTGCGTTTTTCAGAAATGCCCTTGCGATGGCTATTCGCTGCTTCTGCCCACCAGACAATTTTATTCCTCGCTCTCCAACGAATGACTGATATTGATCTGGTAACGCGCAGATGAAATCATGGCATTTTGCATGATTTGCTGCTGCCAGCACTTCATCATCACTCGCTTCTGGTCTTGCAAAACGGATATTATCCATGATGCTTCGGTGAAACAATTCTGGTTCCTGGGGAATGCTGCCTATTTGCCTGCGAAGTGAACTGACAGTAATTTTTTTAATATCTTGTCCATCAATCTGGATTGATCCACACTGTATATCGATCAAGCGCAGGATAAGCTTGATGAAAGTGGATTTTCCTCCTCCCGAAAAACCGACTAATCCGATTTTTTCCCCAGGCTTGATGGTAACATCCAGATTATTAAATAAAGCCTGATTATTTTCGTATTGAAAGCACACATTATTAAATTTGATTTCTCCAGTCTCTACCCTGAGCTGCCTGGCATTGACTGCATCCGTAATTTCATGTGGTATGCGGATAATGCTCAAGGCCTGATTACAAATGCCCACTACCCTGGAAAAGCGTTGTATCTGTTTTCCAACTTCCTGAACACTCCACATCATGGAAATTGACAATGACAGCACCAGGGCAAAATCACCGGGAGTTACCCAGTGCTGTTTAAGACCATATGCGAGGGCCATTAGCATGGCAGCAATTAATAGTGTATAACCTGCATCCTGCAGCAGATTAATTTTTAAATTATACCATTGCAAATCACGATCACTATTCACCAGCCGTTCAACATCACGATCCAGATGAGAAACTTCATGATATTTATTATCAAATAATTTGATACTAACAATATTTGATATTGAATCAGACGCCGTTCCTGTCATTTTCGCAATATTTTCTGAAAAAATTCTTGCATATTTTTCCGATCCCCTTGCTGCAAGCCAGGAAATGAATATATACATCACTGTCCATAAAAATAATATTATTCCAAAAAGAGGATGAACGACTGCGGCAAGGGTAGAACTTGCAATAATTGCTGCAATAATGCGCGGATAAAACCATTCATTGACAATGCTGATCAAAGGTTCAATATTTTCTGCCATGTCCCAGATTTTTTTCGTCAAATTACCAGCAAATGAATTTTGAAAAAATGTATAGGAGTGATCAAGCAAATAAGCAAACATATCCTTGTCAACACTGCCCTTTAAATATGGATACAATTTCAAATTGATATAATCATATAAACGAAAATTCAGATTCAGTATAATGGTCATCATAATATAAAACAGAATGGGAGTAGTGATTGCCGTGAATAATTTTTGCTGATCATTTGCATACTGAACAACAGTGTCAATGATAATTTTCAGCAAATACGGACTCAGCGACATATTGATTGCCCACACAAATGCCACCAGCACAAAACCTGTCAAACACCATTTTTTATATTTCAAATACCGCCAGACAAATGGAAGCAATCGGACAGGCAGGCTTGTATTTTCACTATTCATGTTATTCCCTATCATTTCTTATGCGAAACAAATGATCATCGACAAGCATGCGTACGATATCAGCAACATCATCCCGTGTTGCCTTTCGAAAATTAACTCTGGATGCAAGATTCATTTTTCATAGCCCCTAATATGACATCCGCATCACTGTAGCACAACATGGCCATGCCTCACAGCATGCCATTTTCCATCTGATGATGCTGCGCTTAAGCACATTTATTTAGCCTTGCAAAATATTGCAAAGAAGTGGAAAATGACGATTCTAAATTGGAAAACCCGCACTAAATTTATGAATGAATTCAACGGGCAAGTTTAAATCAAATGGACGGCCGTTTACAAAAAGAATTTTTCACGCTCATGAAAAGGTTTTGAATAATGCTGTCAATCATTGAATCCTACCGGGCTGGCTTACTCTCATCGAAATACTGGGTACAAAATTTAATTGCTGGGCTAATTGTTGGAGTTGTTGCATTACCATTAGCCATGGCTTTTGCCATTGCTTCTGGCGTTAAGCCGGAACAAGGCATTTATACTGCAATTATTGCAGCATTAGTAGTAGGTATTTTTGGTGGTAGCCGGGTTCAAATTGCAGGTCCTACGGGTGCGTTCGTTGTTATTCTTGCGAGCATCACTGCTCGATATGGTATTGATGGCTTGCAGCTAGCTACATTATTTGCTGGCTTTATACTGCTATTGATGGGTTTTCTCAAACTGGGAACTGTCATTAAATTTATTCCTGATCCTGTGATTGTCGGATTTACCAGCGGAATTGGTGTCATTATTTTTATTGGCGAATGGAAAGATTTTTTTGGCTTATCTGTGCATCTTCCTCTTAATGCACATTTCCATATGAAATTATCAGGATTAATTCAGGCATTGCCTCATCTTGATTGGGCGACGACAGGATTAGCTTTACTAAGTCTTTTACTGGTAGTGATTACTCCAAAATTTCTTAAGCGCATTCCTGGTCCATTAATTGCCATGATTGTCGTTACCGCTTTGCAAGCATTTTTTCATTTCGAAAGTGTTGCAACTATTGGCAGCACATTTGGTGGTATTACCCAGGCTCTACCACAGTTTCATTTGCCCGAAATCCAGTTAAGCAATGTATTTAATTTAATAGGTCCGGCATTTACCATAGCATTGCTAAGTGCAATTGAATCACTCTTGTCTGCAACAGCCGCAGATGGCATGTCAGGTACGAGCCATCATTCCAATCAGGAATTAATTGGACAAGGACTGGCTAATATTATTACGCCACTATTTGGCGGATTTGCTGCAACAGGTGCTATTGCGCGGACCGCAACCAATATACGTAATGGTGGCAATAGCCCTATTGCAGCCATTGTTCATTCCTTATTTTTGATTCTGGTAATTGCATTATTAGCACCTTTTGCATCCTATATTCCACTTTGTACCCTGGCAGCGATTCTTTTTGTTGTTGCATACAATATGAGTGATATCCCTCACTTTATTCATATTATAAAACATGCACCGCATTACGATGTTCTGGTATTGATAACGACATTTTTACTTACCATTTTTACTGATTTAGTCGTCGCGGTTAATGTTGGTGTTATTCTTGCGATGTTATTATTTGTTCGCCGCATGAGTCAGATTGTTGCTATTGAGCGGCAAGATCATGAAACACTTAAAAATGAATTATCTGATATCACTTTGCCAAAAGATACGCTTGTATATTCCATTCAAGGACCTTTCTTTTTTGGCACAGCAGAGAAACTGGAACGAGCATTTGCGATTACGCATTCTGATCCAGAAAATATTATTTTTCGTTTAAAGGATGTACCTTTCATGGATATCACGGGACTTCAAACATTTATTGAAATAATCGATCAGTTTCGCAAGCGCCATGTTAATGTTTATCTTTGTGAGGCTAATTATAATGTCAAAAGGAAGTTAATGAATATAGGGGTTATGCCCTTGATAAGAGGAGAACGCATATTTCCCACATTGACAGATACAATCACGGAACTAATGTAAAAAAGGATTTAAGCAACTGATGATGCATTTAAACAGAAAATGTATAAAGCTAGTCTTATTCATCATTTTAATCCCATGTATAATTCTTGTTGGCCTTGTTGAGCTGACCCGGAGTAAAGATACTTCCAATAATATTTATGCATATGCAGGCAAAAACATGTTTGCAACTGCGGTTAGTGAGGCAATTCCTCGAGTTTATGTGCCCAATAGTCATGATAATACCGTTTCAGTCATTGATCCTGTTTCATATCGTGTGATTAATACATTTGTTACTGGCAAGGAACCTCAGCATATCGTTCCATCTTATGATCTTCATACCCTCTGGGTATTAAATAATTCAGGAAATAGTCTGACTCCCATTGATCCAAGGACAGCAAAACCTGGATCAAGGATATCCGTTAAAGATCCCTATAATCTTTATTTCACTCCAGATGGAAAATTTGCCATTGTGCTAGGTGAGGCAAGACAGCAACTCAATTTTTATGATGCAAGCTCAATGTCATTGCATGATTCCACTCCCGCTGATTGCAAGGGAGTGAACCATATGGATTTTACTGCAGATGGCAAGTTTGCCATTGCCACTTGTGAATTCTCAGGTCAGTTGTTGAAACTGGATGTTAATGCTCACAAGATTGTTGCTATTCTCACTATTCATGGCATGCCCCAGGATATTCGCCTGGCACCAGATGGCCGCATTTTTTATGTGGCTGACATGAAACGAAATGGTGTTGTTCTCATTGACCCTCTCTCTTTTAGTGAAACAGGATTTATTTCCACAGGGATAGGAACGCATGGCATTTATCCCAGCAGGGATGGAAAATTTTTTTATGTAACCAATCGTGGATGCACATCGGTATCTCATTGTCCTGCTCATGGGCCAGGAAATATTTCCGTGATTGATACTGCTTCAAAAAAAGTAGTAGCTACCTGGCCGATTCCTTCAGGCGGCAGTCCTGACATGGGTAATGTTTCAGCTGATGGAAAGGAACTGTGGGTGTCTGGACGTTATGATAGTGAAGTGTATGTGTTTGATACTGCAACTGGCAAGCTCATACACCGCATACCTGTGGGTCACGGCCCACATGGACTCACTGTATGGCCGCAACCTGGTCGCTATTCGCTAGGGCACACTGGTAACATGCGATGATGATATGATGCTGTGAAATCTTCGAACAAGCAATACGACACTACAGAATGCTCCTGCTACCATCGCCCACCAAAAAGCCTCGCCTCCAAAGCCTAATGGTATGGAAAAATAATACCCTGCTGGCAGCGCTATACACCAAAAGCAGATAATGGACGTCACCAGGGTAAACCGCGTATCTTTTAATCCACGCAAGGCACCGAACAATGATAGACGTATCGCCTCCAATATCTGGAAGAATGCGCAAATGAATAAAAATACTGTAGCTAATTGAATAATTTCCTCATTGACTGGATTGTCAGGATTAAAATCAACTGAAATAAGTGTGCGCGGAGTAAACCAGTATAATAAGGCGACGAGCAACATATACGTAACAGAAAAAACAACACCAGCATATGCTGCTTTTTTAGCAGCATTAATTTCATTTGCACCAAGGAGATGCCCCATACGCACAGAAATGGCTTGCGAAGCTGAAAACACTACACTGGTTAAACCACCCAAATATTGCATGGCGATTTGATTGGCAGCGAGTGTTTCAACACCTATCCAGCCCATTGCCAGGGTCATCATAAAAAAATAGCCTGTTTCAACACAAAACATTGCGCCCATCGGAATCCCGATATGCAATATTTCCCAGAAATAAGTCGGTTTAATCCATGCAAATACAGATCGAACATACTGCCTGTAACTTTTACTAAACCATAATAAAACGCAAACAATAGTAGTAATGATCCAGTCAGCAATGGTCATCCCCCAGCCAGCACCGGCTATGGCAAGCATGGGAAATCCAAATTTTCCGAATATCAATATGTAACTGAATAAAATATAGAATGGGATAGATACCATGGAAACAATCAGGATCATTCGCGAATGACCGAGACCCATCAGTAACTCAAATGCCACGATTAAAATAAATTTCGGGAACAAGCCCCAGGCCAGGCCATGCAGATATAGTTTTGCCAAGGCGACCAATTCAGGCTTTTGCCCAAATAATAATAAAATATCCGATGCATTCCAGAATAGTAAAAATGCAAGTGGCGTTAAAAAAATGGCAAGTATCAGCGCATCACGTAATACACCTGTGATACCCAGTTGATCATTCGCGCCATATCGATGGGAAATCAGTACATTCACCGAGCCAAATATGCCAAAAATAAGGGAAATCATGGTAAAAAATAGCCATGATACCAGTGCGCTAGCTGCCAGCACCTGCTGACCTAACTGCGCTAAAAACACGTTCTCGAAAAAACCAAGGGATGATTGAATGGCGCCCGTTAAAATTAAAGGGATGGCCAATTTAAGCAAGGGGCTGAAATCAGCCTTGAATGATAATGCCCGGCTTGTTAACTGACGATTCATTGCTGATCTGATCCATTGTTATCAATTTATGATTTGTACCTTGTGTAACCCTGATACTTAATTAACGCTGGCTAAATAATCCAGCACCTTATCCATTTGTGCATTAATTTGCTTATAATCAAGCGACCTAAGCTGATCTGGTGTCATTACATATTTGCCAACCTTTAAATCACCTTCACAATGCTTAAGCATTTCATCAACCAACTCTCTGGTTAATTCAAAATGGCACTGAAATCCATAAACCTTGTCGCCGTAACGATATACTTGTCGAGGGCAACCTTCACTTTTTGCCAGTATTTCCATGCCATCTGCAATACCAGGCATATCACTGTGCCAGTGCATGACATCAAAACTTGCAGGAAAGCTACCAAACACAGGATCAGTTGCAGCAGCCATCAACAGGCTGACCGGATACATGCCAATTTCCTTATTCGGACTGCGTTCTGTTCTTGCACCCAAGGCTTCAGCGATCAATTGCGCACCCAGACAAACACCAAGGATTCGCTTATTTTGCCTGAGTGCTTGCCTTACAAATTCAATTTCATCTGCAAGATAGGGCGATTCATGCATTTCAACAGGAGATTGTGGGCCACCCATTACAATCAGCATGTCATAATCATTGATTGCTGGAAGCTTCTCACCTGCATAGGGTTTTACTTCCTGTACTGCATAATCATGTCTTTTTGCCCATGATTCTATGGACCCAGGTTTTTCAAATGAAGCGTGCGTAACAATTAATATTTTCATGAATTCACCTTGTTAATTAAATATAAAATTGAAAATGAACTGATGACCTGCTGATTACAAAACATCAACGTGCAAAATACTAGCATGAATGACAATAGGCAACCATGAATCTAAAAACGCATGCCTGGCACAAAAAAATAGCTGATGAGCTTTAATACTTGTTTATTCCAGGTAAGTCTAAATCTTCTATTGCGCACTTGAGCCCAATCCATTTCTGCGAGTATAGTTCGCACACATAATGACTGCGCCAATAAGGAACACCAGCCATGCTAAACAAAACTGTACCAGACCACCAAAACGATTTTGCCAACGTCTACTCCATGATCGCTGACGCGCAGTCGCGAGCATGGCGGCAGGTTAACAAGATTCTTATTGACCTATATTGGAACATCGGCCGCTATGTCTGCGATAAAGTCGAGAAAGACGGCTGGGGCAAAGGTGTGGTTGAAGCACTGTCAAAGTACATCGTTTCTGAGAACCCTTCAATTACTGGGTTTTCTGCCAGAAATATTTGGCGAATGAAGCAATTTTATGAGACCTATTCCGGCAATGAAAAACTGTCAACACTGTTGACAGAAATAGGCTGGTCAAATCATTTGCACATATTATCCAAAACCAAAACAATTGAAGAAAAAGAGTATTATTTACAGCTAGCCGCCAAGCATCACTATGCCGCTCGTGATTTTGCCCGTCTCATCGATAGTGCCAGCTACGAACGCACCCTGCTAGCCAACACAAAACTGTCAACAGCGCTGACAGAATTTCCCGCCGCCATGGAGGGGGTATTTAAAGACAGCTATATATTTGAATTTTTGGGATTACCTGATAATCACAAAGAAAATGATCTAAGACGCGCCCTCGTTCAAAATTTAAAAAAATTCCTGACTGAGCTTGGCCCTGACTTCAGCCTCATGGGTGAAGAATATCCCCTTCAGGTTGGCATGAAAGACTTTCGCATTGATTTACTGATGTTTCACCGCGGCCTTAATTGCCTGGTTGCCATTGAACTCAAGACCACCGAATTCCAGCCAGCTCATTTTGGGCAATTGCAATTCTATCTGGAGGCGCTCGATAACGACGTTAAAAAACCACATGAAAGTCCAAGCATCGGTATCTTGATTTGCAAAACAAAAGATGAAGGCGTCGTTAAATATGCGATGAACCGTAGCATGTCACCAGCCATGATTACTGAATATGAAACCAAGCTGATAAATAAATCTCTACTTCAGAAAAAATTGCGCGAATTGGGTGATTTGGCATTCGATGTTTCTTGATGAGCTTCAAAAAAATAAGAAACCATTTGAAATGTAATGGATATAGAAAATATTTTTCTTACTTGAACATCATCAATATATCTTCTGGTTTTCTTGCGATATAATGCGGCTGATGCTGTGAAAGGATTTTTTCCGAATTAAACCCCCATGTAACAGCAACAGAACATATATCACATTCTTTTGCTGCTTCTACGTCGCGCGTTTCATCACCAATATAAAATGCTTGCGACTGCTCTATTTTGTAAGTTTTAAGAATTTTTCTTAATATGCGTTTTTTTCCAAAATAAGCAGATTCGGCATGAATGAAGTTAAACAAGTGTTGCATTTTATTACGCTCAAGCCATTTCATCACGTTTTCTGAAGAATTAGATGTTAAAATTCCAAGTGGGATTTTAATTTCATGAAGTTCATGAAGCATTTCAGGAATAGCCTTAAAGGGAGATAAGCTTGGCATTTCGCTTCGCATATGCTTTCTTGCACAATGCAATACACTGGGAATTTTATAAATGGGGATTTCCAGGTATTTAATAAGCTCTTTCGATGTTAAATCTCTCAGCCTGTCTATTTCATCACTATTTATTTTCCGGAAATTAAATTCTTCCGAAAGTAAATTAAATTTTTCCATCACAGCGACAAAGCTATCAACTAATGTGCCATCAAAATCAAATATCAGATACGGACTATTTTTCATGCAAAATCATCCCCCGCATATCTCGTTGCAAAACCTGCCGAGCATAAAGTTCAATTTTTTTAATCGCTTAGCCATAAAGTTCATTTTCCGGGACCTGCATATCCAAATTTTACACGATGCTTGAAAAATTAAGCATTCTATAGACCTGAATTTCAAAAACCAATATATTAAACCGAAAATAGAATGGAAGAGAATTATTCGAGCATGAAGGGTGACTTCGACGCCAAAAAACCACTTGAGTTACATGCAATTTACGAGAATGCCATTAATATCGCAAGAAAACACAATGCTGCTATTTAAAATGTGTCAAATGTGCTCACAATTTTTTTCCTGCCCCGACGTGTCTTGTTGACCACATTCGTATCTGACAGGCGTCACTTTCCCGCCTGCAACAGTAATACTGCTGCTGCAGTGTCCTTCATTGCTGAATGACTCGCCACGGGTAAAGCAGTTGCGGTTGCCAGCCGTATGAAATTTGCAAATTGTTAATCACCACCATTTGGTTTTTATGGTAGAGGAACTAACAAGTGTTTTTCATGAGGCGAATAATACATCATTAAACACCGATTGCAATACTAATTAGCTCCCATGCCATTATCAGAAATGCTTTATCAGCAGTTATGCTATCTTGATGCTGCATATCGCCAAAGGGAATTATGACGTGTTACCGGATTTATCTATCATTAAACTCTCGCATAGATGAGGTTACTACTATTGGTAAATTGGCTAACTAACGGTTCCGATCAGCTTAATCCCCTATTTTAGGGGATTAAGCTGATCGGAACCGCTATGAACTTTAATGACTACATTGATGATCTACTAAGGCATGGCAAGTACAGCTTTACCGTCCAGCAAGCTCAACATGCTCTGGAAAAGTCAAAAAAGGCTGTTTATTCCTCTATCGAGCATCTGCTAGCCAAAAACGAATTGGCCAACCCTGTCAAAGGATTTTATGTCATCGTTCCACCCGAATACCGCGTGTTAGGCTGCCTGAATCATCAGGAAATACCGCTTGGAAAATTATTGAAATGCGACTGTGGAGAGTGATATATAAGCTTATAAACCCATTGCATACAATAATCCTCAAACCCGATACGACCATACACATTCTTGCCTTTTTCAGATGCATCAAGAAAGCAATGCTTTATCCCCTCTTTTTTTGCATCCTGCATTACTCGAACTACCATAGCAGTAGCAAATTGCCGACGCTGAAACAGGGGTCGAGTAGCAACGTTATGGATCATGGCTAATTCCCCATGCAAAAACAGGGTAACTGCGGACACTGGTTCACTATTGCAATAGCCAACATAATGACGAAATGATGTACCTGGCCCATGCGGTTTACTTGCATTTAACTGGCGATATCCCTCGCCATTGTCACTCGTCTTTGGAAATGCTTCTCGTTCTGGAATAATCCAGACATTCAAATCATCATTCGCATCCACCTCATGAATATCGAGCGAAATAATCGGTGCCTCTGGTCTTTTTTGCTCTAAATTAAAATACATACCAGGACTTTTCTCAACCAAAAATAAATTATGCTTTTCCAGATATTTTGCAAGCACAGAAGGTGCTGGTTTTGACAATGGCCCGACCATCCAGGACCATAAGGCATCTCGTTTCTTGTAAAATTCCAGCACAGCCTTGATAACGTGATCCATTTTTTCTTCCGTGGTTTGTGTATCCATTACCACACTAACAATCGATTCCGATAATCCATCATAAACAGCAACCACATCGTTACTTGAAAATTCCTCAATAGCCATTGCTTTAACAAATGCAATTGCCACCTCAAGGCCAAGCTGTTGAATTTCTTTCATCTCATATTTTTTTGACGTACTCATTTTACACCCCTGAATGGCGCGTGAATTATTCGATTAACACCAATGTTTTCTAAAAATCGCTGATCGTGTGAAATAACAATCATTGCACCCTGATAATTTTTCAAGGCAGACTCCACGCTGGCAATGCCATGCAAATCAAGATGATTAGTCGGCTCATCCAGTATCAGCAACTGCGGTGGTTGTTTTGACATTAGAACACAGGCTAGCAGTGCTCGTAATTTTTCTCCTCCACTTAAGTCATTCACCAGTTTATGCGCTGATACGTTTCTAAATAGAAATTGCGCCAAACATCGATAGGCATCATTCTCATTTGCATCAGGATTCAAAAATAAAAAATTATCCAAAATCGACAAATCAGGATTCAATAAAGCCGCATTTTGATCAAGATAACTAACATGACTTGTCCCAATATATATTTTTCCGAATTCTGGTTGTAACTTCTGTAATATCAACTTGATTAATGTGGTTTTACCGCTGCCATTATCACCTACCAATGCAATGCGCTCGGGACCAACTGCTTTTAAATAAAAATTTTCAACAATCCTGCCTCTTGCATCAGGATAAGAAAAACCAAGGCATTCAATATCCAGCATCACTTTTCCATTTGCTACAGTGGTAGCAGGCAAATCAACATTGATTACTTCATCAGTTTCCATTTTCTCCCTGGCTGATTGCAACCGGGATTCAGCCTGATTCATCAAGCGCTCTTCCATGATCAGCAATTTACTTTGTGTTCTCTCACTGCGTCCTTTTTTGGAGCCAGCTGCCATTTTATCAATACTTCCACTCCGCTTTAATTCACGGCCGTAAGATTGCTTTTGCTCATGCTTTTCACGGGATGATTGAATCGTTGATTTGGTTTTTTGCATCAATTTTTTAGCATCATGCAATTGCTTTTCCCTTGCTAATTTCTCAATGGCTTTTTGATTTTCATAAGCATCATAATTACCGCCATAGCAAGTCGCCCCAAATGTCGTTAACTCGACAATTTCCTCCATCAAATTTAATAAGGTCCTGTCATGGCTAATGACAATCATTCCACCTTCCCATTTCTGAATGGCATGATAAAGCTGCTGCCTTGCGGTAGTATCCAAATGATTGGTGGGTTCATCCAGCACCAGGAAGTCAGCATCAGATAAAAATGCCCTTGCCAACAGCAGGCGTGTTATCTCACCTCCACTTAACATTTTCAATTGACCATGATACGCAATGCTATTCAATCCAAATGCTGTTAACTGTTTTTGTATGCGATCTTCCAAACCCCAATCGTCATTTAAAATTAACATCAACCACTCCCTCGGCACCTCATTCTGTATTCATCAACGCATGATTTTTAATCACAAAAAACTGGGTGATGATCACCATGACAATAAAGCCGCTAATAATCATCCCTATATTCCGGAATGATCCCTGGTAGAAATAACCAGCAAGCTGAAGACCAAGAGAAGCAAAAACAAGGCGCGATCCTTGCAGGATTGCTGATACTCTAGACTTTGCCTCTGGTATAAAGTTCAGACACAAGGGTACAAGCATGTTAGACGGGATAATCTGGCTGATGATAAAGGGAAGGAACGCGAGAGTAATCATCAGTGGACTAGTACTATTCAGAAAGCTGATGAATGCAATAATAATCAGGCTGGCAATATAGATTTTATTTGAAACGTATAACATTTTCTTCTGCTCATGCCGATGCATTATCAATCCAGATAACACACTGCCAAATGCAAATACCAAAGCTAGCACACCCTGATAATAACCAAAATGCGAGAGGCTAACGCCCAAATCCCTCATGTATAACAGAGGAGACATCCCAACGAAAATCCAGTAGGGCACAAACATGAAGATAATATTTGCCATCAAAAGCATCAGGGGTTTTGATTGAAATAGTGGAATATATCCACGAACTGACATGACTTCCCTGGCTTGAGGCAAATGACAGGCAGGAATATAAAACATGGTCATCACTAATGTCATCAGTGCCAAAAATAACAGCGCAATAAAATTTCCCTGCCAATGGAAATACAGTGTGATATAGCTGCCAATAACAGGTGCGATAGCGACAGAGGTATTCATCACTCCATTCAGCATGGCCATATAAAATTGATCGATAATAATGCTTCAACCCAGACAGGTGTCAGATGAAAATGATCTTGCAGCTCAGGAAAACTCGGTACAAAAAGATCAAACTCTGTTCCCGCCAATAAATCCATCAGAATGCCGGTTAACAAAAGCATAGCCTTGGCATAGGTTTGCTTGATCATGCTACAGATAATCTGATTGTATTCATATCTGCTTGCCTTGCTGCAAGTTTGCAATCGCGCTAATACCAGCAAACTTTTAATTCTGGTTTTTCTATGACTCATTTCATCGGGGTAAAGAGTTTTTTCGCCTTTTCCATTTCTTCCTGATATCTCGGATCATTTTTCATCGCTTCATGAAAATCAACCCTGGAAAGTATCGCGAAATTCAACACTCACTAAAATATGCATTGATATGAAATGTAGCAATTCATATAAAAACTCTATAAACTCCGCTGGCTTCTGTCAGGAGGAGTTTACCTTAAAATATTAGTGAATCAAGCATCATTAGATAATATCGATTATGTTAGTGAAGAAGCCTGATATAGGTATTACTTATCGTGAATAAACATAACAATAGCTTACAAATTGTTTTTTTATTTTACGATGGAATGACTGCCTTGGATGTAGTCGGCCCACATGAAATTCTTTGTCGATTACCTCGAGTTTCTGTAAAGCGAGTCGCTCTTTCTCCGGGAAAAATAAGCACTGATTCTGGCCTAATGCTATATGCTGATTACGCGTTATCAAATATAACGCATGCTGATATTTTATTTATCCCAGGTGCAGGCAACGCTACAACACTGCGAAATTATCCAGAAATACTGAATTGGGTACGCTCAATACATTCCAAAACAACCTGGACGACATCAGTCTGTACTGGCAGTTTAATCTTGGGAGCAGCAGGTATTTTGACCGGAATAAAAGCAACCACACATTGGGCAGCTCTTGATCGTCTTCGTACATGGGATGCAGAATTGATCGAAGAACGTATTGTGCAATCTGGAAAAATCATTACAGCAGCGGGTGTATCAGCCGGTATTGATATGGCGTTAACACTTGCTGCAAAAATTTCTGGAGATAATGTGGCTAAAGCTTTGCAGCTTGGCATTGAATACGATCCTGAACCACCATTTGATGTCGGTTCTCCTAAAAAAGCTGATCCAATGTTATTGGAATCGTTACGCAAAAAAATGCTTGCATCATTTGAAAGTGATTGAAGGTGACTATGTCAAAAATATTGGTGAGTGCTTGTTTGCTCGGACATAAAGTTCGCTACGACGGTAATGATAATTTACAAACGCATCTCCGATTACAAGCTTTGATTAAATCGGGAAACGTTGTTGCCATTTGTCCTGAGATGGCAGGCGGCCTGCCTACACCTCGCCCGCCAGCAGAAATTCAAAATGCCAGAAGTGGAATTGATGTAATAAAAGGAAATGCAAAAATACTAACAGTTGATGGAGCAGATGTAACCAGTCAATATATTGAAGGCGCACATAAAGCGCTTGCTCTTGTACGTGAGCATGATATTCATGTTGCAATTCTAAAAGCACGAAGCCCATCCTGTGGTTCTGAAAAAATATATGACGGTACTTATTCACGCTCACTGATTCATGGGATGGGTGTGATGGCTGCATTACTGAGTCAGCACGGTGTAAGTGTTTTTGATGAGTATCACATTGATGAAGCATTAGAGATGTTGAATGTTTAAAATGACTATCAAGGTCCAGCGTTCAAATGGGGTGACAACCATCAAAAATAAAGGCTTTATAGTCATTGAAACTCTAAAAGTGCCTGCTATAATATCAATAAGCACTATTTTTAACTATATTTTATAACTAATTGTATATAATATGATTTAGTAATTTATATCAATTTTTTGTGTAATACTTTTTTTATAAATGTATTACAGAGGTAATATATGAAACCCATTGCAGCCGATATAATTCTCAGACGTATCCGCGCCAAACAGCGTGGGTGGGTTTTTACGGCCAAAGACTTTATTGATATTGCTCCACGAAACACTATAGGAGTCACACTCTACCGGTTAGCCAAAAAAGGCATTATCCGCAAAATTGGATATGGTATCTATGACTTTCCAGCACATCATCCAAAACTTGGCACCCTAACCCCCAGCCCCGATACAATTGTATCTGCCATCGCAACACGCACAGGGGACATTGTTCAATCCAGTGGCGCACAGCTCGCCAATCAACTAGGCCTTGATACGCAAGTACCAGCAAAACCTGCGTATCTTACCTCGGGAAGCTCCACAAAAAAGAAAGTCGCGAACTATCCACTGACACTGAATCACTCAAGATTTCTTAACAAAAGTCCATGGAGCACCAATGCTGCCAGCGTTATTAATGCGCTACATCATATGGGTAAAGGACATATAACCGATGACATGATTAATAAATGCAGAAAAATTTTAACGCAGAGAGACAAATCACAACTCAACAATAATTTGAAACAATTACCCTATTGGATGATCCCCCACATATTAAAAATGATAAGGACAAATGATGAAAGATCTGCTAAAAGCAAGCAAAGAAGAGAAGCTACCCAAACACCCTGCAAAAAATAACCCAAGGCTACATTCAATCCAATGTCAAACTAGAATTTGGTGCACGAGGTGATATAAATCCATGCGAGCAGAAGATAATAGCCCCCTACGTTAAACAGATCTTGCCAACAATATCTGACTCGACAATGGAAATCACTGTTCCCACATTAATTGCCAAACGAACCTACTGGGAAAAAGCAACACTGCTCCATGCTGAACACTATCGTAATATTACAAAACCACTCAGTCCTCGCATGTTTCGCCATTACTATGACATTGTAATGCTGGATCAGAATGGCCTAACTGCAGAAGTCACTCAAGATACAGGGTTATTGACAGACGTCATTAAAAATAAAAGCATTTATTTTCCCGACAAAAAAGCAAAATATGAAGAAGCTCAGATCGGAACGCTACGTTTATACCCTAATGAAGCATTTATCGAACAATTAAGACTTGATCGTGAAAATATGGCCATTATGTTTTTTGGCGATGCGCCTGATTTTGACAAAACAATGCAAAAAATAAAGGATATTGAAAAAACCATTAATCAAAAATGATTCCATTAAAGATATCACGGTACGCATGGTACATTGATTAGCGTATAACCATATTCATTATATATTTGCTGGACTTTCATTCCAAAATCTTGAGCCAACTCAAATGACATCTTTCGTTCATCATCAGTTGTATATATCTCTTTCCATGCTGGGAAGAAAAAAACATGTGGTTCATATCTAAACAATTTTGATGCTTGTTGCGCCGGAGGATAATTCATACTGAATAGATGGAAATACGCCAACATATCTGGTATTCCCCTATCGTAGATAACATTCTCATCTAACTCTTGAGTCTGTTTAAATTGGTAGATTGCACGGGATAACATGAGTTGTAAAAAATATTCAGGATTTTTTTCCGGTACGCCATCATCCCCGATACTGCGTTGTTCGGCTAATATTTGTCGCGCTGGCTCTTCAATTACATTCAAACCAGCAGCTTGCAGTAACTTGAGAACAGTCGATTTACCACTTCCCATTGCACCTGTCATAACAAATCTTTTTGGCATGATTACATTCCTCACGCATGTTATAATAAAAAAAAATTATTTTGAATTCAGCTCAAAATCTCGCTTCAAACTTTCACTATATTTTTCAGCAGGAAGCTCAGAAGTCAATAAATTCACTTTATTTCTCATTGTTTTAAAAATTCTAAAATTTCTTTTACTACTGCATCTTTATCTTCCATAAAAAGTGCGTGACCTACATGCGGTATTTTTATTTCTTTTCCATTAGCAAGTAGTGTTAGTGCATGGGCTACATCGACATCTGGTATTAAACTGCCTTTCTCCTGACCACCTCGTATAATTAAAACGGGACACTTTATAGAGGATAATAATTTATCGGGATGATATTGTGCGAAAGTTCTTTCATAATCTTCAAAAACAGAAGTTAACATATCAGGATCATTTTGGCTTAGGCTTAGACTCAGAGCCATAGAATCAAACCAGGGATGATTTTCTCCAAATACTTCTGATGCTTTTACAAAGTGATCTTTCTCTGGTACAGGAATCATCATATTTTTTAACTCTGTAGTAATGTTTTCTAATGATCCAGATCGAGCCCAATCTAGCCATTGTTTCGTCATGTCACGTTGTTTGTTTAAATGTTCAAAAAGAACGGTGCGCGATAATGGTGCATCGCCAATGATTAATGCTTTGACTAACTCTGGGTGATATGCTGTAGTCATGATACCTATTTCGCCACCTAATGAATGCCCAAAAATAATCGTAGGCGTCACATTATGAGAATTCTTCTTATTGGCGGTACTAAATTTATAGGCCCTTATGTGGTGCAAGCGCTGCATGAAAAAGGCCATGAAATTATTTTATTTAATCGTGGAAAAACAATTCATCCATTTTCTTTTCAAGTTACTTCTATACAGGGGGATAGAACGGATTTTTTATCTTTCAAAAATAAATTGCTATCTTTTTGCCCTGATGTTGTTATCGATATGATTCCATATTCTGAAAATGATGCCAAGCAGTTAGCGGACACATTTCATGGCTTGGTACAGCGTATTGTCGTTATTAGCAGCTGTGATGTTTATAGCGCATATGATCGATTATGGAAAGTACTTACTGGTAAATTAATACAAATGCCATTGAATGAGGAATCTGATTTAAGAGAAAACTTTTATCCTTATAGAGAAATAATGGCTTCTCAATCAGATGACTGGAACTATCATTACGAAAAAATTTTAGTTGAAAAAAATATTCGCTCATATCCAGATATTAATAGCACAATATTACGTTTGCCCATGGTATATGGACCAGGTGATTATTCACGTATTTATCCTTATTTAAAAAGGATGGATGATAAAATACCTATATTATTAGATGAAAACAAGGCTAATTGGCGTTTTAGCCGTGGGTATGTTGAAGATATTGCAAGTGCAATTGTATTATCTGCTTTAGATACTCGATCAGGAAATAAAATATATAATGTTGGCGAAAAAGATACCCACAGTGAAATAGAATGGATTCATCAAATTGGTCAAATTGCTGGATGGAACAATAAAATTATCAAACTACCACATGATAAACTCCCTGCTCACTTAAAAGAACCATTGTTAGATTGGGAGCAAGACTTAACAATCAACACTCAGCGCATCAGAGATGAATTAAATTATAGAGAATTATATTCTCATGAGGATTCAATGCATAAATCTATTGATTGGTTGCGAACTCATACGCCTGCACAAATTGATAGTTCATTCGATTATGATGCGGAAGATGATGCTATCAAAAGAAGCCACGTCCGGTAATAAGCCCTAAACTGATACTTGATACTCGTGAAAAGTAAGGTTGCTGTCACTTCCACCATTAGCTGGTTTTAGTTTTTGCTCTTGCAGGTAATCTTCAATGTGACGGCGAATTGTTTCATCATCAAGTAATAATATGCGTGCAATTTCAGAATAACTGTAGCCATCATCATATGCGAGAACTGCTTTAATTCGATCGCAAATACGCTTGTCACGTTCCTTGCGGTGACGTTGAATTAGTCTTTCTCGTTTCCTTGCGGTCAGTATCTTTTCCATGACAGCTTTTTACTATATTATTCAGTTCAATGCACGTAATTTCGCATCTTCATTGACGATCGGTATATATCCGATTACTGGAAAAGACACAATTTGCCATGAGCATTGCGCCAATAATCCATCAGGGAAAGATGAGCTATCGTTTGCTGAAATCAAATTTATCAGCCATACCTATTTTGCTGATTTATCAGGACCGCCTACACCTTGCATGATTTTCGTGAATATTACGACATCTTAAAACGGGAGTAATATGCGAACTTATTTCAAGATTGCTATAGGCGTTATGATGGTATCCTTCATCGGGATAACATCCACCCTTGCAAGCAGGCCTGCTCTTTCAGAAGAGCAGGCTCTGACCATGATCTATGGAAATTACAATCCAGAAACAAAATATGCCACATGGACAAATATTCCATTTCCCAAAAAAATGATTAGTAGCTTTTTTGAAGAGAAAAAAGGTTATGTTAAAGCCATTTCTCTCCTCGATTTCCGTGAAAATATTAAAAATAAAATATTTCTTTTAACAAAAACAATTCCAACAAACATACCTTTTGATTGTCACGCCTGCCTGCCATTGATTGGCGCTACTGTATTTGCAGAAAATAATGGGAATTGGGAAATTGAAGCTCAAAATAAATTCATCATGTATGACGGTGAATATGGAGAGCTTCCAACGGTGAAATTAATTGAAGTAGGCAAGAATAAATTTGGTTTATCCCTGGAATTTAACCGTGTTGCTGTGAGAGATAAAGAACTAAGTATTCTCATTCCATATAACAAAACAATTATTCTTGCTCATACAGAAGTGATTTATTACGAGAATTTTAACGATTGCGAATATTCCAAAACAATACCATGCGAAGCCCACACTGCTAATGTAAGCCTTAATAAATCAATTTCAGATGATTACTACAACCTGAAAGTAAAAAAATTTGGAACTACATACAGTGAAAAGAGAAAAAAGAGCATGCCCGTCGATGAAACAATCACTTATAAATTTATTAATGGAAAATACAAAGAAATCAGTCATGCAGGCTCAAGTTATATAGAAAGCAAGGAATACTAAAATACATTTACCGATAAGCATTAATGACTTACTCAACAAGTCAATCATTGAAACAGATCGAATAGAATTTAAAGCAGACTTAAATCCTGAACCAATTTTGAGAACCATTTGCGCTTTTGCTAACGATTTTCATAATTATGGTGGCGGCTATAATGATGCTAGTACCCGCGTCATTGGTGGTCTCTTTTTACTTTACCTCGGATTAAAATTAATCATCAAACCAGTACAAGAACGCAAACCCGCTGGCAATTCAGATAGATCGCCATGGCATGCTTTTGGAACAACCTATCTATTAACATTGACCAACCCTGCCACCATTCTATCCTTTGTTGCTGTATTTGCTGGATTAGGACTGGGCACAGTCAATCCTGATGTCATACAAGCAATTATTCTCGTCACTGGAATTATTATCGGGTCTGCTATCTGGTGGCTATTTCTAAGCGGAGGCGTGGCATTCATTCTGCATAAACGTATAAGCTCATCATTTATGAAAATGATCAATTGGGTATCAGGTGGCATTATTTTGGTTTTTGGTTTATTTGCATTGAAGGTGTTGGTATGAGTAATAATTTACGTCCAAAAATATCTGTTTTCATCGCCACCAGTATTGATGGCTACATCGCAAAGAAGGATGGTGATCTTGATTGGTTAACAACATTCAGCCCACCAACCGCGGCGGACGAAGATAAGGATTACGGATACACTAAATTTATTTCCAGCGTTGACGTATTAATCATGGGGCGAAACAGCTATGAAGCTGTCGCCAAATTTAATCCCTGGCCTTATCAAGGAAAGCGTGTAATCGTGATTAGCAGATCACTAACATCCGTATGCGAACAAGCTGAACTTTATTCAGGTGAAATAACACTATTAATTGAAAAGCTTCATACCGAAGGAATAAAACATATTTATGTTGATGGTGGCGTGACGATATCAAAATTTTTAAATGCCGGTCTCGTTGATCGCATGATTATTTCCTTGATTCCTGTTGTCCTTGGTTCAGGTATTCCATTGTTCAGTAAAATTAATAATGATAAATGGTGTCGTTTGATATCATCTCAAGCTTATTCAAATGTTTTTCAAATTACAATAGATGACTCGCGCGCACAGGGGTGTAATTTTCAATTTGCAAATTTTGCAAGTGTTGTAAGCCGTACTGTATTATTCAGCGCAGCATCTCTTACAAAAACAGATTTTAGATACTCTAATTTTGAGGGTGTATATTTACAAAAATGCGATCTATCTGAAAGTAAATTTGTATCTGTCATTTTTACAAGAGCAAACCTGGAGGAAGCTGACCTGACAAGCACTGATTTTTCGCCTAGCGAGTATGACGGCTTAACTATATTTAAAGCTGACTTGCGAAACGCCGAGATTAGGAATATCGATGTAAGAAAACTGGATTTTTCT
>Ga0207104_1065_pt1 | contig 24310 bp, 20 predicted proteins | sample Alteio_BWMinHeat_79_FD_153538 | JGI IMG/M metagenome (GOLD analysis project Ga0207104, IMG submission 153538) | Enriched cells from forest soil in Barre Woods Harvard Forest LTER site, Petersham, Massachusetts, United States -... | ecosystem: Environmental > Terrestrial > Soil > Temperate forest >...
AAGACTATTTGCCTGTTAGCGAGGTTGACGTTACCATCCAATTTCATAATGCCTTGACCTGGTTCACACCAGACATACAAGAAAGGAAAGCCCTATGAGAAAAGATCAGCGTGTTTACTTGTTTGATACTACCTTGCGTGATGGACAGCAATCTCCTGGCGCAGGAATGTCATTTGAAGATAATTTGACGTATGCACAATATGCAGATGAACTGGGAATTGATATTCTCGAAGCAGGCTTTCCTGCATCTGGCAAATATGAATTCGACATTGTGCATGCGATTTCAGAAAAAATGGCAGTACAGCAATCAGCCATGACCATTGCTGCCCTGTGTCAATTACGTGAAGAACAATTGATTACCACCATGGAAGCATTGCAGCCAGGTTGCAAAAATGGCAAATCCCGCATTCATACTTATGTCCCGGTGGATCCAAATTTAATGCAGGCTTCATTAGGCAACAAAGCCAGTGACTACTCATATATCATCAATGAAGTTTACAGATTAATTAAAATCGCGGCAGATGAGGGCTTTGAAGTGCAGTTCAGCCCGGAAGGTTATTCACGCATGCAGCTGAATTTTGATTTTACGACAGATGTCATACGGGCTGCTGTCAGTGCTGGTGCAAACATAATGAATTGTCCTGATACCATTGGTGGAGCATCACGCTTTCAGGGCAAGGATTATTTTGTTCAGCATATGCAGCAGCATGCCGACATCATCTCAGGTGAATTTCCAGAACGGGAAATTATCTGGTCTGCACATTGTCACAATGATCTTGGCCTGGCGCTTGATAATACCATGACTGCTGTATTCGCAGGTCCTGCGCGGCAAATTGAAGGCTGCATCAATGGCGTTGGCGAGCGTGCCGGCAATGTCGCACTGGAGCAATGCATCATGATCATCAAGCAATTTGGCCAAATGGCGAATCCTGATTATCATTTTTATACCAATGCCAACTTGAATGTAATTAAAAAAATATCAGACATGATTTCCGAAAAAATGCTGATTCGCCAGCATCACTGGCCCATTACAGGAGCGAATGCTGCACGCCACACTTCAGGCGGTCACACCAATGCCATTATCAAAAATCCATTGGCTTATCAGCCATTTGATCCTGAGTGTGTCGGGCATCAAATCAGTTTTGTCTTTGGTCCTTTAAGCGGAAGCAATCATGTCAGGGAAATTCTTGAAAAACATGAATACATGTGTTCGCATGAAGAAAAAACTGTATTGACACAAGCCATTAAAAACAGATATTCAGAACGACGCAAGGGCATCACCGATGAAGAATTAATTCATGCCTACAAGGAATATCGTTCACCTATCCAGATTGAAAAAATTACTTATGACAAGGATGCTGCTGGACAAACATTCGCTCATTTACAGGGCAAATTTTTTTCCGAGACTAATATTACCGTATATTGCAATGGTGAGAATTCAGCGCTTGCAGCACTCGACAATGCCGTCAAAAAATATTTTGATGGTGTGGAAATATCTGAATATCGCTCGAATTCAGGCACTGAAAAAACTGTCAATGCAAAATGCCATTCCAGCATTATTGTCACGCTAAAAAATGGCATGAGTTATATTGGAAAAGCCGTTGATCCGGATATTTCAATTTCTTCCATGAAAGCATATATTGACGCAGTCAATCAGGCTTATGTAAATACGTTTTTTAGAAAGGAAAACCCACATGTACAAGAAAATTGCCATTCTTTCGGGTGACGGCATTGGCCCAGAAGTGATGCAGCATAGCTTGCAAATACTGGATGCAATTGCTGGAAAATTTAATCATCGCTTCGAATACCTTGAAGCCAGCATCGGTGGAGCTGCCTATGAATATTGTGGTTCGCATTGTCCAGATGAAACACTGAATATTTGCGAACAATCTGATGCCATCCTGTTTGGTTCAGTCGGCGGACCACTTGATCAACAGCATCTTGCAAAATGGAAAAATTGTGAAGTGAATAGCATTTTAAAATTGCGCCAGCATTTTAATTTCAACATTAATATGCGTCCCATCACCATTTATCCAGAATTAATTGCCTATTCTCCCTTGAAATCTGCAGCCATCAGCAATGGTCTGGACATGATTATTTTTCGTGAATTAACTGGCGGAATCTATTTTGGCGCACATGAATTGACGACCAGCAATCATCAGCGTGAGGCGAGGGACGTATGCACTTACAATGAAACACAAATTCAAAACATTATTCATGCCGCCTTTAAGGCTGCACGTGCCCGAAAAAAACAGCTCTGTTCAGTAGACAAGGCCAATGTACTTGCAACTTCGCGTTTATGGCGTGAGCTTGCCACAGAAATTGCAGGAGACTATCCAGAGGTCAAACTGACACACATGCTTGTTGACAATTGCGCCATGCAAATGATTATCAATCCCAGGCAATTCGATGTGATTGTGACTGAAAACCTGTTTGGTGATATTCTCTCAGACCTTGCAGCAGCCCTGCCTGGCTCACTGGGATTGATTCCATCTGCAAGCCTGAATCATCAGGGAAAGGGCCTGTATGAACCATCGGGTGGTTCTGCGCCTGATATTGCCGGCAAGGGAATTGCAAATCCATCAGCACAGATTTTATCGGCTGCCATGATGCTGCGTTATTCATTTGACATGCATGAGGAAGCAGATTTAATTGAAAAGGCAGTAAGGACGACGATTGAAGATGGCATGGTCACGGCGGATTTGGCAGAAGATGCAGGCAAGGCAGCATCTACTGCCGAATTTGTTAGTGCGGTAAAAGAAAACGTCATTGCGAGGAGCGAAGCGACGTGGCAATCCAGAAAAAAACTGGATTGCCACGGGCTGCACCCTCGCAATGACGAACACAGGAAATCAACATGAGCAAAAACATCATTGAAAAAATCTGGGATGCGCACGTCGTTTCCCAAAAACCTGATCACCCAGCCATTTTTTACATGGATTTTATTTTGCTGCACGAAGTAACTTCTGCGCAGGCATTTCAGGCCCTGGCTGAGAGAAATCTTCGTGTACTCGATCCGAAGCGCTTCATGGCAACGATTGATCATGCGATTCCAACCCGAAAAAATCGGCATGAAATATTTGACAAGGCAGCAGCTAGCCAGGTTGATCGCCTGAGACATAATGCCAGGGAAAATAATATCTTGTTTTATGATTTTGATAGTTCACATCAGGGAATTGTTCATGTCATCGGCCCGGAACTTGGTGCAACACAACCTGGCATGACGCTTATCTGCGGCGATTCCCATACATCCACGCATGGTGCATTTGGAGCGCTTGCATTTGGTGTCGGGACAACAGAAGTGCTGCATGTTCTTGCCAGCAATTGTCTCTTGCAAAACAAGCCAAAAACCATGTGTGTCAAATTTACTGGAAAATTAAGGGAAGGTGTCTTTGCAAAAGATGCCATCATGAAATTAATTGCTGACATTGGCGTTGGCGGAGCTGCTGGATACGTAATCGAATATACTGGCGAAGCCATTTCTGCGATGAGCATGGAAGCAAGGATGACCTTGTGTAACATGTCCATCGAATGCGGTGCACGTGCAGGATTGATTGCACCTGATGAAATAACCTATGCCTATCTCAAGGATCGTCAATTTGCACCAAGGGGCAGGGCATGGGAAGCGGCTCTTGAATACTGGAAATCACTCGTCAGTGATACAGACTGTCATTATGATAAAACTGTCACCATGGATTTAAACGAGCTAGAAGCAATGGTCACCTGGGGAATTGATCCTTCCCAGGCAATACAGGTTAATGAAAGCATACCAGACATTCATCATTTGCCAGTGCATCAACAGGAAAAAGCAAGGCAAGCACTCGCATATACCCGCCTCAGTGAAGGGCAGGCAATGCAGGATGTTTGCATCGACTGGTGTTTCATTGGTTCCTGCACCAATTCCCGCATTGAAGATTTGCGCATTGCAGCCAATATTTTACGTGGCCGCAAGGTGCACCAAAATGTAACATTGTATGTTGTACCAGGCTCCGAAATGGTCTTAAAACAGGCGCGCGAAGAAGGTCTGGATAAAATATTTGAAGACGCAGGTGCAAATTTCAGAATGCCAGGTTGTTCACTTTGCATTGGCATGAATGATGACAAGGTTCCAGCTGGCAAGCGATGTCTAAGCACATCCAATCGAAATTTTATTGGACGTCAGGGACCAGGCAGTATTACCCATCTTGCTTCTCCAGCAACCGTTGCAGCAAGTGCCATTGAAGGCAAAATTACTTCATACCTTCGCTGAGGAGGCCCAAAATGTTTTTGATGAGGATCATTACATGAAAAAAATAAATACGATATCAGGACTTGCCATACCGCTCGACATGAAGGATGTTGATACTGATTTAATTATCCCGGCACAGTATTTAACCCAAGTCACAAAACAGGGATATGGACAGGCATTATTTCGGCGCTTGTGTGATGGCAATCCTGATTTTGTCTTTAATCAGGAAAAATTTCGCAGTGGAAATATTTTAATTGCAGGTGAAAATTTTGGCTGCGGCTCTTCCAGGGAACATGCAGTATGGGCATTAATGGAGTGGGGGATAGAAGCCATTATTGCGAACTCATTTTCAGATATTTTCTTTGCCAATAGTGCCAAGAATGGTTTACTGCTGATTGTACAACCAGAAAAAATCATCAAACATTTATTGGCAGAAGCAGGTAAGGAAAATTATATTTTAAATATCAATGTTGATGAACAGACAATAACAACTTCCCGCCAGGAAAAATATTCATTTGAAATTGATTCCTTCCGCAAATATTCCTTTACCCAGGGCATGGATGAACTGGATTATCTGTTATCGCACATGCAGGAAATCGAAGCCTTTGGCAGAAAACAGCGGGAGCAGGAATATTCAACGGTATTTTTGGGCCAGTCATGAACCCATTACATCCAGCAGGGCTTCCCTGATTTTTGCATAAGCAACATTTCCAATGGTCTTCATGTCAAAATGCGGCAAATTGGGAATTTCATCTGCAACGACAACAGCATCAACAATGACAGGGCCTTCAACTGCAAATGCTTCGCTGATTGCTGATTTCAGATCACCTGGTTTTTTCGCAGTAAAACCATGGCCGCCGCATGCTCGTGCCAGGGCTGCAAAATCCGGGTTGGGAAATTGAATGCCCTCACGAAAAGGAGGAAGTCCAATGCTTTCTGCTTCAAGGCTGATGAGTCCAAAAGATGAATTATTGTAAATGATAATTTTAACAGGCAATTTATGATGAACTGCCGTCATGAATTCACTCATTAACATATTAAAACCACCATCACCACAAAGTGCGATGACCTGACGTTTGCGGTCAAGCGCCTGTATGCCATTCGCCTGACCTAATGCCGTTCCAACAGCAGCATTATTGAAAGAACCGAGAATGCGTTGTGTTCCACGCTGTCGCAGCCAATTCCCAGACCAGAGTGTATTAAGACCTGTATCAAGTACAAATACGGCATCAGGTTTTGCCAGATCACTTGCAAGGCGTGCCACAGCCTGTGGATGGATGCGATCATCACTTCGATTTAAATCAGCTTGTTTATCCAGCATCTGATCCCAATGTTGACGCTCAACTGAGACTTTATCAAAAAAATCGCTTTGATTTTTTTGGGCAAGCTGTTTGATCAATAATTTGAGGGTTGGTTTTGCAGAACCTGCGGCGCCATAAATAGTGGGTGTCCGTCTCCCCAATATTTCCGCTCGTTCGTCAATTTGAATGACAATCGCCTTGTCTGGCAAATATTCTGAATAAGGATAGTCTGTACCAATCATCAGGAGAAGTTCGCAGTTCATGACAGCATTGTAGACTGCCTTTGTGCCTATCATGCCAATTCCACCCATCCAGTGAGGATCATCATATGCCATGATGTCCTTGCCTTTGACTGTATGAATCAATGGCGCCTTCAGTTTATCTGAAAGTACCCGCAAATCTTCAGCCATGCCATGACAACCCGCTCCGCACATGATAACGATATTATTCACTGAATCGATATAACGAGCGATTTCAGCAATATCTTCATTATTTGCTGCGAATTCACTTCGCGGCTTCAATGTTTTTATACTGGATATCTGCTTGCCTGTATTGGCATTCATGACATCCTGAGGCAAGGTCAAATGTGCAACACCACGGCCAGCATAAGCTGAAGCAATGGCTCTGTGGATAAGGGCAGGGGCTTGCTGGGGAGTCAAAATTGTTTCTGTGTAAAGCGAAACATCACGAAACAAAAGATCAGGCTTGGTAGCCTGAATATAGTCCATGCCTTGCAGTTTACGCGGCATATCGCCAGACAGGGCCAGTACAGGTGCATGATCGCGCGCAGCTTCATACAATCCCGCAACCAGATGCGTACTTCCAGGACCGGTTGTTCCTGCACACACAGCCAGTCGTCCAGTGAGTTTGGCCTGACCAGCTGCGGCAAGTGCTGCGCCTTCTTCATGACGTACACCAATCCACTCAATGGAACTGTGTCGTACAGCATCAGCCAATGGGTTTAATGAATCACCGATCAAGGCAAAAATTTGTTTGACACCAATCTGTTCAAGCGTTTCAATCAAAAGACTGGCAACAGTGTGGGGCATAATCGTTCATCCTTGAAGAAGAGCTAGCTTCAATTCTCGCACCCCTGATTTGTATATGCAATTGACAGCAGCCTGACTCACAAATCAATTCTGTTATCACACATACCGAAAAATGCGCCGGTTATCGCTGGTTTTTTTGGCCGTATCATACAAATTTATGGCCGTATTATAGATATTTTGGCCGTATTTTATTGATTTTTGGCCGTATTTAGTATTAAAATGGCCGTATTAATAAAAAATAGGCCGTATTTCGTATGTCAAAAGAAGAAAATAAAGCTGCTGTGCTGGAAACACTCAAAAAGCAGGATACTCCTCTTTCCCTCCCTGAATTACTAAAAACACTGGGACATGGTTATTCTGAGCGCACCGTCAGGCGCTGGTTAGCGGAATGGATAGACAAGGGAATTGTCGTAAAAAAAGGTGAAAAACGCGGCACCCGCTATCTTGCCATCAAGGAAAAACTTGCAAAACCAGCAGATATATATTTTAGCCAGGCTAGTCAAAAAATAATTAGTCAAATCAAAACAGCATATGAGATTAGAAAACCAGTAACATACCAGGCAAAATGGCTGAATGAATACCATGCAAATGTTGACTCCTATCTTTCTTCTGCACAACTTAAGGAACTGGATGCAGTGGGGAGCAGGGCAAAAAAATACAAGACGGCAGGAACCTACGTCAGACAAATTTATAATCGTTTATTAATTGATCTCTCATATAATTCATCAAGACTGGAAGGCAATACTTATTCTTTACTGGAAACAGAAAAATTAATTCTTGAAGGCACTGCAACTCCAGGCAAGCTGGATGAAGAAAAAACAATGATACTAAATCATAAGGAAGCTATTCGATTTTTAATCGATAAATGTGAGCAAACTGACATAAATGACGCAAGCATTTTCTCATTGCATTACTTGCTATCCGATGGATTGGTAGCTCCCGAATATGCCGGCAAAGTACGCGATTATGGTGTGCGAATTGGCGGCTCAACCTATATTCCACTGGAAGCTCCTGATTTATTAAAGGAATATTTAAATGTGATTTGCAAAAAATGCAATAAAATAAAAAATCCATATGAAAAAAGTATTTTTTTATTGGCACACATAGCTTATCTGCAGCCATTTGCAGATGTTAATAAGCGAACAGCCCGATTAAGCGCAAATTTCCCTCTTTTTCATGCAAATCTTGTTCCACTTTCATTTGAAGCGATAAAACAAAGTGATTATATCGATGCCATGATAGCCATTTATGAGCTAAATGACATAAGACCTTTAATTGATTTGTATATACATTCTTACCGTCGTACTGCTGAAAAATATGATGTCACTATAGAGGCGATTGGTTTTGATCGGGTAAGAGTGCAATATCGGCAACAACGCAGGGAAATTATCAGACATATTGTAATCAATAAACTACATGGCAAGGAAATGGATAAATATATTAAATCCGAGTCTGGGAAAATTTCCAATCCGGATGATCAGGAGCAATTCATCAGAAATATAGAGGACGATTTGGAGCAATTAGGGCCACAAAGCATAATCGGAATGGGTATCACGATCAAACAAGTCAAAGATTGGGCTAAATCCTAAATGAGTAAAAAATTCTTAAAATTTCGATTTTTTGCTATTGACCCTGACATTGTGTCATCCCATATCCTCACCATCGAGAGGAATCTTGAATGACAGAATGGCGTATAAAAGAAATCAGCGATTTGACCAAAATATCGATTCGAATGTTGAGATATTACGACAAGATTGGTTTATTAAAACCTTCTTATCGTTCGTCTAATGGCTATCGCTGTTATACAGCACAGGATTTGGCAAAATTGCAGCAGATTATCGCCTTGAGGTACTTTGGGTTTAGCTTAGGCACCATACAATCTATCTTGCAAAAACACCATAATATCTATGCTCATCTTCAAGCACAACAGCAAGTGCTCAAAGAACAAAGCATTCACTTGCAGCAAGTGAATGATGCGCTTGGAGATATTCTCAAACGCCTTTCGCCATCCGGGACTCCTGATTGGAACGATTTAATAACTTTGATAGAGAGGTATCGTATGACAGAAAATCTCAGAAACAAATTGAAGACGACATGGGCTGGCCGGGAATTAAGTGAGTCCCAATTTGAAGAATACTTGTCCATTTATGAGCAGTTTCCCAAAGAGTTCGCTGCAAAGGACAAAATAGTCGAACAAATTAACAATAAAGAGTTAGGTGATCCCACTGGTCCAGATGGTGAGCGCGTCGCGCTTTTCATGCATGATTTATCGAAAAAAATGAAAGAATTATTTTCCAAGCAAGTTAAGTTCAGTTCAAGCCTTCTTGAAAGTATGCAATCTGGAAAACTGTCGCAATTACAAGTGACTCCAGAAGGGGCAATGTGGTTAAGTCGAGCAATTATTTCTTTTTGGTTAAAACGCTGGAATGCGCTATATGACGCTATCGTGGAAAATCTAAAATCTGACCCTGAAGGCAAAACAGGAAAGAAGATTGCTGGAGAATGGACAGGATTGATTGATGAATATTTTTCGATGGGCTCTCGGTCTTTTTTTACAGGAATATTATTGTGGCAAGAATTTGCAAGACAGGATCAAGAACTGAAAGAATCAAAAACGGCGTTATCACCTCAAGAAATGGTAAAACAATATCACATAAAATTGCTTTTCAATCCGGAAGCCGCAAGCTGGATTAGTCGAGCTCTTGAAGTACATACAAAATAGTTTGATTTAACGTTTTTTATCCTGGGGGGAAGATCAGAAGGCCAGATCGCCGGAACCCTCCAGGATATTGTTTAACTTTTTAGGTAACTGCTCGCTCCCCTCTCCCAGAGCGCTTTTCAGCTCTGGGAGAGGGGCAGGGGTGAGGGTGTTTAATAAGAAAGTGTTGCATATTCCAGGCCCTCATCCCCGACCCTTCTCCCAAAACTGGTCCTTCGACAAGCTCAGGACGTTTTGGGAGAAGGGAGTGAGTAGTTACCTTTTTAGTTTATAAAAGTCTAGCAAAAGGAAAATAATTATGATCAGTGTGGGAAAAATTGAATTCAGACAAAAAGAATTTTCTATTCAAATTGAAATCACTAAAGAGATAATCCTTAAACTAATACAGCACAGCACATACACTACGACCAGGAAAAACATTACTGTCGAATTGCTCCTTGATAAGTTACAACCTAAGGAAATAGAAAAAATTATTAATGATTATTTAAAAGATAAAAAAGCATGTTGCCCAACTAGTTAATAAAATTCGATAATCGACCATTGAACAGTAAATTATTGACTTCTGATTAGATGGTTGGTAAAATTTAGCGCAAATAATAACAAGGGCCATGCGCGTCGGCAGAGTGGATAATCAAGCGATGGAAATACTGTCATTTTTCACATGATTTTATGAACTTGCAATATACAAAATATTAAAATTTAAAATGAGGCACAAAACATGGATTCACAATCACTTATCAATGTTACTGATCAAAAAGCACATTATATTAATTTGATCAAAAAATTAATAATGCAATTAACGCCTGATGAGAAAATTAATTTGCTTTCTAATTCACCATCTGAACCTAACCAGGAATCATCCAAAAATTACCAACTTATTCATGATTTAATTAAGGTTGGTAGTAATGAAAGTGCAAAGAATGAAGAAAAAGAAATTGCTGCATTGATTATGGAAACCTTGGAAAAAATCATTAATGACAACATTGTTTCATTGAACTCTAAAAAATTTAATGAGCAGCAACCTATATATACCTTACCTGATGAACTGTTATTAGAAATATTTAGTCATTTATCATTAAAAGTCCAGGCAATAAATTCTCGATTAACCTCACAAAGATTTTTTAAAGTTATCAGACATACAGATCTCATAAACCAATTGCCAATTTTGAATTATGACGAATATCATCCCCAAGGAAATCATATATATGAACCCTCAGAATGCCGTGTTGACTTTGGTGTGATGCTTTCAAAAAAACGATTGGCTATATGTGATATGGCACATGAGAAAGCAATAAACATTTATGATCTTCAAAATAACACCAAACTGGCGTTTTTAAATGAACATCGCGGAGGAATAACAGATATTCTATTATTTTCTAATGATATTTTAATAAGCTGTTCATATGACGGTACTATTAAATTTTGGGATTTAAATCAATACCAGTGCACAAGAACTTTAAAATTAGACATCAATACCCGTGTTGATGGAATAACAAAAATGGAATTGATTTCAAACAATACCCTCTCTTGTGGCTCAGAACAAGGCGATATTAGAATCCTGGATTTATCCAAAAATGATAATGAAACTTGTATCAGGACTTTATCCAAACATAAGTTGCCTATCAATTTAATAAAAAAATTACCTCACAACAAATTAGCCTGTAGTTATCGAGGCGACAACAATGAAATACTTATTTGGGATCTGAATCAGCCAGAAACAAATTTGAATCCTGTCGCCAAGTTAACACATGACAAAAATCCTCTTTTATGCATGGTTTCATCAAATTTTCTTGCAAGTGCAAGTACACATGATAACCATATAAAAATATGGAACCTTAATGATTATTCATGCATAAAAACAATAGAGGCTGGAAACGAATATCAACGTGTTACATCCATTGAGAAATTATCTAGCCATCGATTTGCTTGTAGCATCCAAAGAACGATCGGCATTGATAAATATTGTACTTTTAAAATATATGATACCGAACAATTAAAATACTTATATTCTTTTGATCCCATTTCACGTCCGCTCTCTTATAATTCCAGTGGTATATTTAAACTCAATTTGCAACCAGACGGGAGACTGATGATATATAGAAACCAAGGCTCAGAATTTGAAGTACATGATTTCAAGGGGAGTGAGCCGCGTCTTTAGCTAAGGCCCTGCGAATAAATAAATCGTACATTTAGCATCCCACCTGAGGTTCATCTTTGAAAGATTTTCTTGCTGAAAAATGCTTACATAGAGTAACTATGCGCGCCTTTTTCAGCAAGAAAATCTTTCAAACCTGAACCTCATCTGGGCGCTAAATGTACGATTTATTTATTCGCAGGGCCTAAGTGTTGATTAAAAACATTGCCACAACATTCTTCCCTCGTTGCCCTTTTTATTTATAAAAATATAAGCTGTTCCTGAATCACCAAAATTTATATCAAAAGGAACGTCGCCAGAGTTTATCTGTAATAAGGGCATCCATTCTTCACCTTCAGGAAATTCCTCTCCTTGAATAAACATGGGTGTGCCTCCAATTTTTGTTCTTGCAAACATTTCATAATACTTCCCCTGTTGATCTTCAGGTTGTGCTGTCAGGAATTGACGACATTCACTGACAGACTGGAAGGGCTCGCTAACAGGAATAAGATTGACATTAAATTCTTGTTCGATAGTGGGTCCTGTGCTTGTAGTACTGATATTAATGAATGAGGGAATGTTTCCTGGCTGTATGATAACAGCATTTTCTCCTCCTTCAGGAAGATAAGTCTCTGGGTCATCATCGGTCATAAATATGTATGCCATTTCTCCAGTTGCATCTGGAAACATGTCTTTTTCAATTTTTACCTGACAGATAAAAGTCATGGGTTTTCCTGTTGCAGTACTGAGTGGCCAGGCGGGTGAATCACTCCAGACGGGTTGGCCGCCAAACTTTGTGATTTTTTCCCGAACAGGATTATTTGCCCGATGAAATTCGATTAACAAACTGACTTTCAGATTTTTATGATTGGCAATAGACATATTAATCGCTCCGGGAAAAAGTTTTACCCAGTAACTTTTGAAATTCAATGGCTGTCACCGGTTTACTATAATAATAGCCCTGTATAAAATCACATTTTTCTGCTTTTAAAATATCAAGCTGCTCTTTTGCTTCCACGCCTTCAGCAATCACTTTCAATCCTAATGATTTTGCCATCAAGATAATTGCCTTGAGTATTTCTATGCTACTTGAGTGCATGACAATATCATCAATAAATGATTTGTCTATTTTTAACAAATGAATAGGTAAATTTTTTAAATAACTAAGGGATGAATAACCTGTACCAAAATCATCTATTGATACTTTTATCGATAAGTCAGATAATTTATTCATGATTTCCATGTTGCATCCTAAATCTTGCATCATGACACTTTCTGTAATTTCTATTTCGAGACATTGTGGCGGGACACCGGATGTCAGTAACAAATTATGAATTTTATCCAATAATTCAGCTTCCCTCAATTGCCTGGGTGACAGGTTAACTGCAATAAATAAATCATGTCCTTTATCACGCCATTGTTTAAGCTGATGACAGGCAGCCTGCATGACCCAAAAGCCTAGAGGAATAATAAGTCCATTTTCTTCGCAAACTGAGATAAATGAATCTGGCGGCAAAAAACCATATTTGGGATGCTGCCAGCGAACAAGTGCTTCCGCACCCTTTATTACACTTGTATTAGCATCAACAATAGGTTGGTAGTAGACAATAAATTGATTATGTTCTAATGCTGTATATAAATCCTGCTCTGAAATCAACTCCATTACTTTCAATTTTGAAAGAGGATTGTATATTTGATAGGTATTGCCGCTTAATTTTTTACTTGCAAGACTTGCATCATAGGCATGTTTCATTAAAGCATTATAATTATTACCGTGATCAGGATATAGGCTGACTCCAATACTTGCACGAAGATGGAAGTCAGTATTGGAAACTGTAATCGTTTTATTTATTTCCATTATTAAATCTTTTACTCGAATATCTATTGTATCCTTATCAAGAATTTCAATTAGATAAAACTTGTCAGCCGAACGTGTCATGTTCTTTTCATTGTTTAACCATAGTTTTAATCTGTCAGATAACTGTTGCAAAACCATATCTGCATTTTTCTCACCGACAAGATAGTTCACCTTGTTAAATTGATCTATATTCATTGCAATCAATGCTAACGATAGTCCTTTAACTTGTGCGTGATTTATTTCCTTTTCAAGTTGCTGGCTAAAGAGAAAGCGATTTTGCAAGCCTGTTAATTTATCATGATCCAGTAACCATGTAATTTTATTTTCATTTTCAATATTCTTGCTGGTAATTTTAAATGCTTCACGAATTTGCATGCGTAGTGCTTCTTCTTCCCAAGGCTTATTAAGAAATTTATAAATTGCGCCATTATTAATGGCATCTTTCAGTGCATCAAAATCAGAATAGGCGCTTAATATAATGCGTACAGTATGAGGATAAAGTTCTTTCACCCTGGTTAGAAATTCTGAACCAGCCATATTTGGCATGCGTTGATCTGAAAGTACAACCTGTATGGGTGACTCTGATTCCGCCAGAATTTTCAATCCCTCCATTCCGCTGTTAGCCGTATATATTTGATAACCATCTTCCTGTAGCGTGCGTTTTAATGCCGTTAATATATTAGGTTCATCATCAACAATCAATAATTTTCGCATGGTGCTGCTATCCATTAATAGGCAAATAAACTGTAAAGATGCTTCCTTTCCCTAATTCACTTTTTACCTTTATTTGACCGCCAAAGGATTTTACAATCCTATAGACGCTAGCCAATCCTAGTCCTGTTGCACTTTCAATGGGCTTGGTTGTAAAAAATGGTGTAAATAATTTAGGAATATTTTCGGGAGATATGCCACAGCCAGTGTCAGTAACGCTGATTACAATATTTTCGTCTTCAACAGAAGTGCTGATAGTAATATCACCATTAGTCGTAATTGCTTGTGAAGCGTTTAATAACAAATTTACCATCATAAATTCAAACTGTCTCAATGAACCATTTAAGGCGGGTAAATTTGATAAATGCTTGATGACATTACATTTATATTTTAATTCATTCCATATAATATCAATTGAAACAAGAATGGTGGCATTAACATCAATACTGGTTTTTTCTGTAATCGTACCAGTTAAACTACTGAGACCTGCCACTATGCTCTTGATTCTTAACAAGCCCTCCCTGGATTCAGAAATCATGCCAGCATAATCTGACATTATTTGTGGGATATTATTTTCCATGGTGAATGAAGAAATTTTCTCATATAGTTCTGATTTATGATAAAGAGAATTCTCACGTAATTCATCCAGTAGCAAATTATATAGCTCGATTAGTCTTGCAAGAATAATAAAATATTTATTGAAAAAACTGATGTTACTCAAGGTATAACTTAATGGATTATTAATTTCATGTGCAATCCCGGCAGATAGCTGACCTACGGTTGCCATTTTTTCGGAATAAACAAGATTATCCTGAATTTTTTTTAATTTAGCTAATGCATCCAGCAATTCTGCATTTTTTTCTTTTAGTTTAACGGTCCTCTCTTCTACTTTTTTCTCCAGTTTGGCTTGTATGGATTGTGCCTGATTTTTGCGCATGTAATTTATGACTAATTGACGCTGGGTTGAACTAATCAGTGAAATAAAAAACATTATTGCCAAAATGATGGCAATATAATAAGCCATTTCAGAAGCGTATATTGTAGAACCAGCTGAATATTGATCTGGATCAGGAATAAAAACAGCCGCCGCCATTCCAGTATAATGCATACTACAAATTGCAGCTGCCATGACTAATGCACTGGCTATTTTCATTTGTAATTGACGAGATATACTTCCCTTATTGCTATTCAATAATAACCAGATGGCAATTATGGATACCAGGATGGCTATACAGACTGATAATGAGAATAGCCATGGAATATATAATATATTAGGCAAATGTTCGCCTTCCATAGCCTCCATTCCAGCATAATGCATGGTCGATATACATATACCGATAAAAGTACCGCATAATATCATTTTGAGTAGTGATGTGGCCGATTCAGATTTAATAAATAAAAATGCAAGCAGTGAACCCGCTACGGCGACAACTAATGAGAGAAATGTCCAAAGCGGATCATAACTCATGGGTATAGGCATGGTATAGGCCAGCATTCCAATAAAATGCATGGACCAAATACTGCATCCCATCACAATGGCACAGGAAAATAACCAGTATAAACTGTAATGCCCGGATGGTTCGGCAAAAATTCTTCCCGTTAAATCCAATGCGACGTAAGACCCCAAAAACGCTACAAGACATGATAGTGCAACCAGATCCAGATTATAATAACCATGCATGGCATTTGCAGGAACCGCTCCATGTAGAAATAAACTATAATCAAAGTACGTATTCATCAGGGCCTTATTTACAAAATTTATTAACTTCCATAAATAGCTCCTCTCGCGTAAACGGCTTTTGTAAACTAGTGTTCTTTACTGTCGAAAGAAATTTATCTGTTCCTGTTGAAAGTGAGCCGCCAGATACAAATATGATACGGTCTTTTAGCACAGGATATTTTTCAGCGATATAGCGATATAGATCGGCACCGCTTACATCAGGCATATGAACATCTGCAATGAGCAGATCAAAATGATTACCGTTTTTTTCGAGTATTCTTAAAGCTTCCCGTCCACCCAATGCATCAGTTACCTCATGTGAATCCATTAAAATCCTGTGTAATGATTTTAATAAAATGGGCATATCATCCACAATGAGAATTTTAAGTCTGGTGGAAGGTTCAAGGCCGATTTTATCTTTGGCAAGAGATTCTGCTTTCATATTAAGCGGCAAATAAATAGTAAAATACGTACCAACATTTAATATGCTATTAACAGTAATATTACCACCCATGGCATGTATAATATCATAGCAAATGGATAAGCCAAGACCAGTCCCTATGCCAGCAGGCTTGGTCGTAAAAAATGGCTCAAATATTTTTTTCAAACTTCCTCTTTCTATTCCAGTTCCATTATCAATAAATGAAATCTTGATTTTATTTTTATCCATTTCAGTCAGAATTTTAATAATGTTATCTTGATCCCTGGTTTGTGGAAATGCCTGTGCAGCATTCATAATTAAATTCAGGAAAACTTGTTGCAACTTATTGGTTTGCGTCAATATAAGAGGAATATTTTCGTTAAAATTTGTTTCAATTTTTATTTTTTGAAGTTGAGGTTTGGCAATATTAAGCGCCGATTTTATCTCATGATGAATATCCATGGACACCAGGTTTTTTTCATCAATGCGAGAAAATCCTTTTAAATATTTCACTATTTTACTAATCTGGCTTGTTCCTTCCATGGATTCATCAATAATCTCGCCAAGATCAAATAGTAATTTATGGGTTAAGGTATCTGTTTCAGGTATTTTTTTAATTTTTTCCCTGATGAATTCAAGATTGGCAGTAATTGAATTTAAAGGATTATTTATTTCGTGAATAATACCCACTGCAAGTGTACCAACACTTGCCAGTTTATCTGCCAGTAATGTTTGATTTCGAATTTTTGTTATTTCAGTAATATCATTGATGACACTTAATATAATATCCTTGCTATTTAGGGTAACACATACTCCAGACAATTCAACTTCGCGTATTTCACCTGATGGTTGTAATATATGCACCACAACTGGATCAATTTTTTTTTCAATATGCAATTTATTCAATTGGACAGCTACATATTCCTGCTCATCTGGAACAACAAAATTTCTAAAGTCCTTATTAAGGATACCTGATTTGTTTGCACCAAGAATTTTTTCTCCGACTTTGTTTGTATCATATACAATTCCATGCAGATCATGAACAATAAATCCACAGCTTGCATTTTCCATTAATAATTGATTGCGTTTTTCAGATAATGCAAGCTTGTCTTCCATTTCACGCTTATATACAGCCATTTCAATAGCGATTTGCAAGGTACGTGTTTCAAATGGTTTAGCAATATATCCGTAAGGTATACATAGTTTTGCACGATTAAACGTATCTGCATCATTATAAGCGGTTAGATAAATAATGGGTATGCCATATAGTTGTGAAATGGTTTGTGCAGCAGTGGTTCCATCCATGTTTCCTTTAAGTATAATGTCCATCAGTATCAAATCAGGCTTTAATTTTCCTGCATTTTCTATTGCTTCTTCGCCTGTGAATGCAGTACCTACGACATTATATTTTAATTTTTCCAGCCTATTCTTAATATCCATTGAGGTAATTGCTTCATCTTCAACGACCAATATGCGTGTTTCTTCCATATTTCCTCACTTAATTCCATTCATGAATGTGATAGCAAAGCTGGTTATGGGCTGCTTGTGGAGAGTAATACTGCCATTTATTTGTTTCGATAAACTGTTAATCAGGCGCATGCCCAGGGTATTCATGGAATTCATATCAAATGTATCTGGCAGTGCCACGCCACTATTCGCTACAGTCAGAACGTTTTTATTTTCGATATTTTTAAGCGAAACATTAATGTCACCTTGTTGTTTGAAAGGGAAGCCATGTTTAATCGCATTGGATACTAATTCGTTAATAATTAATCCGCAGGGAATGGCACAATCTATTGTCAAGGAAATTTCATCAATATCAGTGGATAATTTAATTTTATTTGTATCGATAGTGTAAGCATCTATCAGATAACGAAGCAAATTGTTTATATAGGCTGGCATCTCAATTTTGGCCAGATTTTCAGATTGATATAACATTTCATGTATCAATGCCATTGATTTAATTCTGGCCTCACATTCTATCAGAATATTTTTTGCTGACATATCCAGAATAGATTCCACCTGCAGGCTAATCAGGCTGGTGATCACCTGTAAATTGTTTTTGACCCTATGATAAACTTCCTTTAACAAGGATTCCTTTTCCTTAAGGGAGGATTCCTGCTTTGCCGCCAGCAGTTTTAATTGGGCTTCGCTATCCTTTAATGCCTGAATGCGACTGGTAAAATCAACTATGTTTTTATTAATCAGGTCAATAGCTTCCTGAAAACCTTTTGTCATCATTTGATATGATGCGAGTGTTTCCTGCAAAAAGATACTGGCCTTATCAGTAATATCAACGTAGCTGTTGATTTCGCACTGTTCTATGTATTCAATGAGCGAATCATGGTAAATGGCAACTACATTTAGCATTCCAAGATCATCAGCAACGGATTCACGTCCTAATTGATAAGCCAGGCTTAAATGATTTTCCGATATGCTCTTGTCATTTAAATAATTTGTTAACGCCTGTTTGTATTTATTGGCAAATTCAATGAATTTATTATTATTAGTGTTCATGATTTTTTTCTTCATCTAATGTCAAGCGAGCGACAAACACCAGTGAATCATCTTTTTTATTCTGCCAGGAATCAAAAATTTCCTGGGCTATGGTTTGAGGTAAATCATAGGGCATGGGTCTTAAGGAAGTAAATTCAGGCAATATCCCATCTGTTGCAATAATCAGGGTATCGCCAATCCCAATGTCAAATGTTGCTGGTTTCAACTGTGGTAAATTCATTCCAACGATACCGCCAGAACTATTTAACATACTATTTTTAATTCCCCTGTTATCATCAATTTTCCAATGCGTGCCTATTACATTGCCTACTCCCAGCCAGCTCATGGAAATATTTGTGACATAGGCCAAAGACATAACTGCTCCACGTGTGTTCTTTAGGCTTTCATGGCATTCCTGCATAAGTTTAACCAGTGATTCCTGCCTTGACGCCTTTAACACACAGATAGCTTTTTTGGCAGCAAACGCTGCATGTTCGCCATGGCCAAGGCCATCAACAATTGCAATCAGCATGGCATCTTTCAGTTTTTTAACAAGGTACTGATCACCACATTCTTTTTCACCTTCTTTTGCCCTGGTGACTACAGCATATGCAAGCTGAAATGTATCTGTCATGCCATCACCCATTTTTTAATGATGATAACAGTGCCTTTCCCTGGCTCCGATTTAATTTCAAAGTTGTCCATTAAGCGTTTCACACCAGGCAAGCCTAATCCCAGGCTATTTGAAGTTGAATACCCATTCTGCATGGCTAATGAAATGTCTGGTATGCCAGGCCCTGCATCACTCGCAACAATCATTACTCCCTTTTTACCTTTTTCCTCTATGATATTTGCAACAATGGTTCCATTATTTGCATACGTTATGATATTACGTGCCAATTCTGAAATAGCTGCTGCGATGCCAGCCAGCTCGCTTGATGAAAATTTTAAATTTTTTGCCAATTCACGTGCTTGCTGCCTTGCAGATACAATGTCAGTATCCATTTCTATTGCGATTGAAACATGATCACTCTCCATTACTCATTCCTTGTCATTCAGGAGTGCAACAATATTAATCCTTCCTCAAGATCCCTGGCAGTTTTAATATCAGGCAAGGTTAGCCCTAATTGAACCATGGCGTAGGCTACATCTGGCTGCATGCCAACGATGATGGTATTTGCCCCGCGCAATTTAAGAATGCTTGCAATATTACGCAGTGTTCGTGTTGAAAAGGAATCCATGACATCCAGTTCGGTAATATCAATCACAACACCATTGGCACGATATTGTATCACCTGATGAGACAAATCATTTTGCAGATTAATGAGATCCTTGTCAGCGAGAGCTGATTGAATGGTTGCAATCAGAATATTACCTTGCTTGAGAATAGGAACTTTCATGCGAGAAATTCCTTAGTTCGTTGATGTCAAAGTATCATCATGTTTGCCAGTAACTGGTATACCCAGGATTTTATCTGCAGCCTCAATTCCACCTTGCAAATCACCAACAGTGTTGATTTTTGAAAGATCAACCCCAATTGTCACCAGAGTCTGAGCTACTTCTGCGGATAATCCGGTAATAATGAGAGTGGCTCCCATTAAACGTGTGGCATCAACCGTTTGCACCAAATGGTTGGCTACACGAGAATCCACTGTTGGCACACCAGTAATATCAACAACCACAACTTTTGCGCGTTTATCACGGATGGCATGCAGTAATTGTTCTGTCAGTTGACGTGCACGCTGTGAGTCAATGGCGCCAATGATAGGCAATATCAATAATTCCTCACGTAATTGTAAAACAGGTGTGGAAAGTTCACGAATGGCTTCCTGTTGTTTGCTTATGGTCATCTCACGCTGAAAAATATAAGTATCAATGGCAAGCCCAATATCCATATAAACAAGCTTTGTAAGAGAAAAAAAAGCTTGCAATGCCTGATCTGGATTGTTTTTAAATGCTTTAAATATTCGCTCGCCAACTGCCCGTAAATAATAATTATAAGCACCTAAATACCATTTAACATCCAGACCAATTGCAGCATGCACAGCACCAATTTTGATACGTTCTTCAATATAATTTTTAGTATAATCACCTTTGGTCAAGCGTAAAAAATATTCTTTTTGCAGGTTTTTAACACGACTTAAAACTGTGGGATTCTCAAAGAACTTGCGCGTGTCCTCAAATTTGAGAAAATGTTCATAAAGCGCTTCAATGACCTCAGTTGCATACCCTTGGGCCATTTCATTTAACTCAAGCAATCTTGCTTCATCATCAGGGGTAAATTCTAGCCAGTCCTTTCTTCGTGCAACCTCATTTTCATCAAGACCCATTTTATTCATTAAAACATAGGAATCAGGAAGGGTGGATTTCTCTATCTCGTCCATAAGCAAAGCTCCAGAGGTTAACGTCCATGTATAGCCATAAGTAACTACTCGCTCCGTCATTGCGAGGGCGTAGCCCGTGGCAATCCAGCTTTTATATGTCTGGATTGCTCGGCAAAAAACGCCTCGCAATGACGTTGCTGGATTGCCACGGGCTACGCCCTCGCAATGACGGAGCGAGTAGTTACGCCATAAAATTATAGCAGAAAGAAATTTACTAACGAAGTGATAGTACATGATATTTCTGAGGAAGAAAAAAATATGTGACTGTGGTGAGCAGGTGGTTCTCTTTAGTGAGGAAATCAGCGAGCACTTGACGCGAGATTCCGTTAATGGCTCTTAATAGCCGGTAACTTTTCTTACCGGCCTCTATCTCCATAAGCGTACTGATGCACAATGAAGCAACTTCCAGTTCAGCACATCGAAGTACACATCCTTGGATTTTGCTTGACCAAAATCCCTTTTTGAACCAAAATACCCCTAATAATATTCAAAATTGAATAAATATGGGGGTATTAATGTTCAGATTTGTTGAAAATGACCTCCTTCAATGGAAAGACCATCCAAATCGCAAGCCATTGCTTATTCGTGGGGCGCGCCAGGTGGGCAAAAGCTTCGTAGTGGAAAAATTTGCCAAAACTCACTTTGGGAACCTCATTACCATCAATTTCGAATTTGCCCCGCATTTTATCAGTTGTTTTGAAACGCTGGATCCTGCCAGAATTGTTCGGGCCATCGAAGCCATTGCAGGCGAAAATATCCAGCCTGGCAACAGCTTATTATTCCTCGATGAAGTACAGGATTGCCCCAAGGCAATCCTGTCCTTGCGATATTTTAAAGAGAAAATGCCCGAACTCCATGTCATTTCGGCTGGGTCCTTACTGGAATTTGCCTTGAATTCAGATGAATTCCGAAAGCCTGTGGGTCGTATCCAGTCCCTGTACATGAAACCCTGCTCTTTCAGGGAATTTTTAATTGCTTCCGGGGATCATAAATTGCTGGAATATCTGGCAAGTGTTCAGCTCACAGAAAAAATTGAAACAGCTATTCATGAAGTATTACTCGAAAAATGCCGGGAATATTTCGTCCTGGGTGGCATGCCAGAAGTGATGAACTATTATATCCAGCAAAAAAAATATCATGGATCAGAAGTAATTCAGGCAACCATACTGGAATATTATGAAAAAGATTTTCCGAAATACAGTAAAAAAATTAATTTTCATCTTTTAAAAACCATCTTTGACAAGATACCAGCTTTATTAGGAAAGCAGGTAAAATACTCAGAAATTGATCCAAATGTACCTGCCCGTGATCAAAAGCCCGCTTTATCTGCATTATCCAATGCAGGATTAATTTATCCGGTTTACCATAGCTCGGCCTCAGGCTTGCCTTTAAATGCCACACTGAATGAGAAGCGTTTTAAAATTCTTTTTCTGGATGTTGGACTTCTGGAACACGCAAGCCGGATTGGCATGCAAACTTTACTTCACGAAGATCTCATCCTCATTAATCAGGGAGCATTGGCTGAGCAATTCGTGGGACAAGAACTGATTGCCTATAGCGAAAATTATGAAAAACCCGAACTCTATTTCTGGGAACGGGAAAAACCTGGGTCCCAGGCTGAAGTCGATTATGTTTTACAAATAAATGGGCAAGTTATTCCCGTTGAAGTAAAATCCGGAACAACAGGTCGTTTACGGTCCCTGCATCTTTTCATGAAAGAAAAGAAATTGAAAACAGGTGTTCGAATTTCGCCGCAACCACTCTCCTTTCATGATGGAATTTTATCTTTGCCGCTCTATATGATTCATGAATTACCGAGAATATTAACTTCTCTGAAATAATTGTACTATCATTACACTTTCTAGCATGCAATGGCGACCAAATGATACCCTCAACAAAATTGCTCACCCTGCTTACCGTTTCCCTGGCCTTGTTCATGGATGTGCTTGATTCGAACATCATCAACACATCCATTCCTGCCATGTCACGCAGCCTGGATGTCAATCCCATCGATTTAAAAATTGCCCTGATCAGTTATCTCCTGTGCCTTGCAATCTTCATTCCCATCAGTGGCTGGACCGCAGACAAATATGGCACAAAGCGCATATTTATTTGCGCATTTGGACTCTTCACCATCAGTTCGTTTTTTTGTGGTTATGCTCACTCACTGCTGTATCTGGTGATTGCCCGCAGCATTCAGGGAATTGGCGGTGCATTCATGATTTCACTGGGCAGGTTAATCATCGCACGTGCATTTAAACGCCATGAATTAGTGGAAGCAATGAATACCGTCATTATTGTTGTATCTGTCGCAGTCATGCTTGGACCATTTATTGGCGGCTTTATTACAGATCATTTTTCCTGGCCATGGATTTTTTGGGTCAACATTCCAATCGGCATCATTGGCATGCTTCTTGCAACATATTGCATAAAGGATACAGCAGGAGGAAAGACAAGGCCATTTGATTTGCCGGGATTTATTTTATTTGGCGGAAGCCTGGCCCTGCTCTGTTTTTCACTTTCAGAAATGAGTGAATCAAATGCCAATCTCAATTTAATTCTGATATTAATCACGATTGCATTGATCATGATGCTCGCCTATGTTACGCACGCAAAAAGGACCCCTCATCCCGTGATTCAAATCAAATTGCTGGGGATTCGAACTTTTCAGATTTCAGTCATTGGCAATTTGTGTTCACGACTGGGTTTTGGCGGCATGCCATTCATGCTGCCACTATTACAGCAGGTTGTGCTGGGATATAGCGCACAATTATCAGGCTTATTACTGGCACCTATGGCTTTTGGAATTATTTTCTCAAAACTGTTCGCAATAAACATTTTACGCATCACGGGTTATAGACGATACTTGCTAGCCAATACCATTTTGGTCGCAGCGATTTTATGGCTATTTCAGATCATTACCATTCACACTTCCATGTATACCATCGCCTGTCTGACATTTATTTTAGGCATTGTTTTTTCTGCCCAATTCACTGGCATGAATTCACTGGCATTCTCTGACATTGCTGATGATCAGCTGAGCGCTTCCACCAGCATTACCAGTACCGTGCAGGTTTTGGGTCAAACACTGGGGGTTGCCGTGGCTGCAATGTTATTGCGATATTATTCATCACTTGCAAGCCAGTCTTCAGTATTGAGTAATACCGTATTTCACCAGGCCTTCCTGACCATGGGGACTCTCACCCTGCTGTCCTCCTTTATTTTTTTGCGATTGAAAGCTGGTGATGGCAAGCAAATGCTGAATGCAACACCGTCCTGAACTCTAAAT
>Ga0207104_1066_pt1 | contig 24266 bp, 19 predicted proteins | sample Alteio_BWMinHeat_79_FD_153538 | JGI IMG/M metagenome (GOLD analysis project Ga0207104, IMG submission 153538) | Enriched cells from forest soil in Barre Woods Harvard Forest LTER site, Petersham, Massachusetts, United States -... | ecosystem: Environmental > Terrestrial > Soil > Temperate forest >...
CATGCAGCCCCAATGGTAAAAATGATTGGATGTAATCGGCTGATGCATTTGGATGCAGCATTTCACGATTGGGATAGAGTACATAAGCGAAGAAAGCGAAAAACATTAAAAACGGTATGATTGCTGTATAAAACAGCTTTTCTTTGCTTAATATATTGCTCAATTTAGCATAAAGGATCAGAAAGATCACTGCGCATGGAGCCACGCCCCATGTTTTAAGGAACAGGATCGTCTCCGGTCCCGAAGCGGTCACAACGAGAGTGTCTTTTGTGTCTCTCAAAATCGTGTAATTAAAGTTAATGAAGAAGAACATCAACAACATAGGGAGAAGCTTCTTCAACTCATACGCATGCACCGGCCAAAAGAATGACCGAAGCTTGCCAAAACTTGCATTTGTTTTTTCTGACATATATAACCTCTTATGTAGAGTTGTACTTTATTCTTAAGAAAGCAAAATTGTAACAGCTTTTAAAAAAACATGCAAGAGAAAGATTGAATATGATGAAATTAGTAGAAAAAATGTAAGCAAAAAAACCTTCGCAAGTTTTTAACTTGCGAAGGTTTTTAGACGTGACTACGGGATAAATACGCCAATTACAGCGTCGCCGCCGCCATAGAAGTCATTTCAATATAGGAATTCCACAACTCTTGCTCAATAGCGCCGTGAAGACCATGTTTAATGGCTGAAATAAGTTCTTTCTTCAACGTGCGAAAATCGCGCTTTGGAGTAAGTTTGCGAATCATTTCTTTATCGCCGGCGCCGCGAGCGATCATTAGCATGCGTTCAACATCTTGTTTGGAGAGAAGAACTTGATCACGTCTTTGACGCGAACCGCGTGCAGCGCGTTGCTTTGGTTTTACGGTTGTTGGCTTTTCGCTGTTAAGAATGTATTTTGAAATCAGGATTTGAAGGGCTTGAGGCGCTTCAGTTTTCATTTTACGCAATGTAAAATGATGGATATACCCGCCAGTTTCAACTGGCAAATAACGACAGATGTCATTCTCTTTTCTACCTTGTATTTTTTTTACGGCAGTATTGATGAGCGTTTCTAGTTGTTTTGCATCGACTTTTTCTTTTTCTTGTATAGCCATATTCTTCTTCTTCCTTTTTTTGCTTTAGCATTTGTTGTTTTTTTTTAACTACATGATATACGTCGCTTGGCGCTTTTACGCCAACCTCTAAAAATCGATATATCTTTTACCTAGCAACTTTAAGGTGAAAAAACACACGCTCTTATTGCTTCCGGTAATAAATAACAATTTCCGACATTTTCTCCAAACATTATCTTTAGTCTCGAAAAAATGGACCTAAATCCTTATAAGATAAGAGCATTCAACACCCTTAATTTTATTATCGGTGATTTTATTCATTAAATGCTTTTTTCAGCAACACAATTTTTTCATACAGGAGTGAAATAGCTTAAATTAACAAACAACTAACTGCAATATATGTTAATCTAAGAATAATCTTAACCGATTAATATTCAGTATTTTGCATCTATTAATTATGATGTTGTCAATAAAATTTCTTCTTGAACGCGCATTCCACGCGCCCTGAAATGGAAAAGGCTTAATTAAAGAATGATTAAATGTTAAAGACTGTGATGTTTTTAAAAGCGCCAGGATATTTTTGGGGTCAGGCCTGACCCCAAAAATACGCGCCAAAGCGTCAATGTCAGGGCAATCGTTTATTTACAATTCCAAGGGTTGAAGGGAAAGACGCTCTGGGATAGAATGATTGCTTCAAGCAAGCATGTTGCACATGAGGAAACGTTATGCCTTTAAACATCTATCAAGAAGCGACAGGCCACCCATTGTCTAATATCAAACATGTGATTGCAGTGGCGGCGGGCAAGGGAGGCGTTGGCAAATCTTCAGTTACAGTGAACCTGGCGCTCGCTTTAAAGCGGCTTGGATATCATGTAGGCGTGATGGATGCGGATATATATGGACCCTCCGCGCGCAAAATGCTTCCAGAAGACCGCATACCCAGCCAAAAAGGGGCGATCATTCAACCGGCGCTCTGTCAAGGCATCCACATGATCTCCATGGCTTACTTTCGCAAGGAGCATGAGGCGGCTGCAATCCGGGCGCCGATCGCCAACGGAATCATCACGCAGTTTATTCAGAATGTCGCATGGGGGCCTTTGGATTATTTATTGATTGATTTCCCTCCGGGGACGGGCGACATCCAATTAACTTTAAGCCAGCAAGCGAACTTAGCCGGAGCGATCATGGTCACTACGCCGCAGGAAGTTTCCGTCATTGATGTAAGAAAAGCCATGCATCTATTTGAACAAGTTAAAGTTCCGATTATAGGCATTGTAGAAAATATGAGCTATTATCGCCACTCTCCGACTGATGAAAACATTTATTTGTTTGGAAAAGGAGGCGGCGAACGCTTAGCTCGGGAAGCCGGAGTTCCTCTTTTAGAAATGATTCCAATTGATCCCTGCCTATGTTATAGCGGAGACAAAGGACATTCGATTTTTGCGGCTGAAAATACGGAAGCGGACTCCATTGCGAAGGTGTTTATTGCATTGGCAAAGCGAGTCATCGAGCACATGGCGATGATGAAAGTTCAAAGCGGCGAAGGTCAGACGAATTTTGAGATCCATTGGAAGGAGATGACATGAGAGAGCGACTTCCCGCGGCGGCGGTGCAAAACATCAAGCAAAAAAACAATCATGCATTCACTATTGAATGGAGCGATGGCCTCGTTGGAGACTACCGCCTCAGCGACTTGCAGAAATGTTGTCCTTGCGCCAATTGCACCGATGAAACCACAGGAAAGCGCCTTGTGGATGAGAAAAGCATTAAGCATGACGTCAAAGCCATTCGGATTGTAAGCGTTGGCCGCTATGCGTTGCGCGTGCAGTTTACGTCTGGATGCTCTACAGGTATTTATGATTTCGACATGCTTTATAAAATGGCTAGGGGATAAAATGGTCCTTATACGGTTGCTTTCACTACTCTTACTTCTTGGCGCTTGCGGAACATCGGCAAACCAAAGTGAAAGTCGTTTTAGTGAATTGCAACGCTGGAAGGAGCCAAACGGCAAGGTTAAAGTTTTATCCACTACTGCAATGATCAATGACTTAGTCAAACAGGTGGGAGGCCCTTATATCGACGCTTTGACATTGATTCGGGGCGAACTGGATCCGCATTCTTATCAGCTCGTTAAGGGCGACGATGAAAAACTCGCATACGCCGATCTTTTGTTTTACAATGGCCTCGGCCTGGAGCACGGCGCAAGCCTGCACCATTATCTTTACGGAAATCCTAAAGCCGTTTCTTTAGGAGAAAAGACCTTGCAAGCGCACCGGGAATTAATTTTACATTATAATGGCCAGCTGGACCCGCATATCTGGATGGATATCTCTCTTTGGCTTAAAACGGTCCCTTTTATTGTGGAAGCGTTAAGCGGTAAAGATCCCGTCCATGCGGCGGTTTACCACGATAATGGGGAAAAACTAATGGCGGAGATGCAGCGGGTCCATGCCCAGACCCGGCGGAAGATGATGTCCCTCCCGGATCAATGCCGCTATCTGGTCACTAGTCATGACGCTTTTAATTATTTCACGCGCGCTTATTTGGCGAATGATGATGAATGGCTGAATGAAACTTGGAAAAAACGCTTTGCCGCCCCGGAAGGATTAGCGCCTGAAAGTCAGCTTAGCGCCGCGGACATCAATTTCATCATCAGTCATCTTAAAAAATATGAAATCCATGTGCTGTTTCCTGAATCCAATGTCAGCAAAGATTCGATCCGAAAAATTGTTTCAGCCGGGAAAGAGAAAGGGCTTAATGTATCGATCGCCGACGTCTCTCTCTACGCTGACGCAATGGGTGGGTCAGGTTCCGACGCCGACACATATCTTAAAATGATTGTTTATGACGCCAATGCGATTGCACAATGTCTAGGAAGCATGCAGGTTGAACCATGAATGCGCCGCATCCGCCTTCACAGCCATCCGCTCTGCGGATACGCCAACTGTCGGTGAATTACGACAAAAATCCGGTGTTATGGGACATCTCATTAGAAGTTCCCGCCGGCAAACTTGTTGGAATCATCGGTCCGAATGGAGCGGGAAAAAGCACGTTGATCAAAGCCATTTTGGGGTTAGTGACGCCAATATCCGGAAAGGTCGAATTTTTTAATAAACCCCTGAAAGAGGTTAGGCTGCGCGTTGCCTATGTGCCTCAACGTGAGAGCGTGGATTGGGATTTCCCTATCACCGTGCGCGATCTTGTTTTAATGGGGCGGTATGGAAGGATCGGTTTATTCAATTGGCCGCGTCAGGCTGATAGAGAGGCGGCGGAACGCTGTTTGGAGATGGTCGATATGCTGCCCTATGCGAATCGCCAAATCAGCCAACTCTCCGGAGGACAACAGCAAAGAACGTTCATCGCGAGGGCTTTGCTGCAGGAGGCTGACATCTACTTTATGGATGAACCTTTTGCGGGCATCGACTTAGCGACGGAGGCGATTATCATGGACATTTTGCGTCAGTTGAAAAGTAAAGGAAAAACCGTCTTCATTGTGCACCATGATCTCAACACGGTAGAAGAATATTTTGACTGGGTGATTATGCTTAATATGCATCTTGTCGCATGTGGAAGCGTTCTACAGGCGTTCAACCCGGACACCCTTAACGCCGCTTATGGCAAGAGTTATGCGTTGTTTGATGAAGCGTTGAAGCTGTCGCAGCAAAAATCTTCAGGGATCATCTAAAAAACAATTGTAGCGCAGACTGAAGTCTACGCTACAAGTGTGGAAGAGGATGGGTGCATCTTTGATTGATTATTTTACCGATGCTGTTTTGCGAGGGCCGACAATAGGCTCCATGCTCATGTGTTTAGCCGCGTCTTTGATTGGCGTCATTATTTTTTTGCGGAAACAATCTTTGCTTGGGGAGGCATTGTCGCATGCCGCTTATCCAGGCGTGATCATTGGAGTCATTTGCGCCGGTCTTATCCTTGAAGACGACGTCAATGATGCGGCGACCGCTATATTCATCTTATTAGGAGCCTTCTGCACAGCTCTTTTGGGGCTTGTTGCGATTAACTGGCTGGAACGCGGATTTAAGATCCGCACCGATTCCGCCTTGTGTTTTGCGCTGTCCGTTTTTTTTGGGATAGGACTGACGTTGGCAAGCGATGTGCAATTTTCTTTTCCTGCCCTTTACAGGCAAGCTCAATCTTATTTGTATGGTCAGGCTTCCACGATGATGGACGTTCACATCATCATTTATGGCGCGCTGGCCATCGTCGTTATTTTGACAACGCTTCTGCTTGGAAAGGAACTGCAAACAATCACCTTCAATCGGGATTTCGCCAAAAGCATCGGCATGAAGGTGTCCGCAATCGACGCCATCATTTTTATATTAACGGCGTTATCGGTTGTGATCGGCATTCGTTCCGTCGGCGTTGTTTTGATGTCCGCCATGTTGATAGCTCCCGCTGCAGCCGCAAGGCAGTACACAAACAACTTCCATATAATGCTTCTACTGGCGGGTTTGTTCGGCGTCATCAGCGGTTTTTTCGGCAACTATATCTCTGTGGAGCTTTCCCAATATCTGGCGATTCGTTATCCAGGCTCCCGTTTGGCAATGCCGACGGGCCCCACAATTGTGCTTGTCGCCTCATCGATCTGTTTTCTTTCCCTGTTGTTTGCTCCGGGACGCGGCTTGTTGTTGCGGTTAATGCGCGTCACTTATTTCCGCCACCGATGCATTCGTGAAAATATACTCAAAACGCTCTGGCGATTTGACCAAGATTTTGATCGAGATAAAAATATCCCTTTTGAGCACATCTTGCAGTATCAAAGCGTTTCAAGGCTTTATCTTCACTGCATTTTGCTGAGTTTAATCCGTGAGGGCTGGCTGGGTAAATCTCAGTCAAATGTTTATCGCCTTACATCAGATGGGCGCAAAAAGGCTTCACAAATCGTGCGGCTGCATCGTTTATGGGAAGTGTATTTGGCTGATTATGTCGGCATTGGCGCGGAACGCGTGCATCATAACGCTGAGGAGATGGAGCACATCATCACTCCGGAGTTGGAACGTGAGCTTACCCGGCTATTAAAGGATCCGCAAGTCGATCCTCATCGGCAGCGTATTCCTCCGATGAATGCAAACATGGATGGAATTTGACATGGAAAGTCTTGTGCATTTGAATCCTTATGAAGGCAAAACCGTTTTTGGATTTCTTCTGCAATTTGTGATTAGGATCGGATATTTTTTATTTGGCGAACTCTCTTTTTCGGATTTGGCTTCCGACGAGATTCAGGTCATCGTATTAGCGGGTGTATCGGCTTCCAGCGCATTAGTGGGATCTTTCCTAGTGTTGCGCAAGATGACGATGCTGGCGAATTCGCTATCGCATACTATTTTATTGGGAATTGTATCTGTCTATCTTTTAACTGGCGCTCATGATGGGCTCAGCAATGTCTTCGTACATGTTGAGCCTATTAATATCCATGCCATGCTGCTTGCTGCATTGGCGACGGGCTTAGTCACAGCATTCCTCACGGAATTTTTAACTAAGGTCGCAAGGTTGCAAGAAGACGCCAGCACGGGACTGATTTTTTCCAGTTTATTTGCATTAGGCATTATCTTAGTGACGTTGTTAACGCGCAATGCGCATATCGGAACAGAGGTTGTCATGGGTAATGTTGACGCGTTGCGTCTTGATGACTGCAAACTTGTTTTAGTGATTTTTGCAATAAATGCAGCGCTGTTTACGCTTTTTTTCAAAGAATTTAAAATCACAACTTTTGATCCGGCTCTTTCTCAGGCATTCGGCATTTCGACTGTATTTTTCAATTATCTCCTGATGACTCAGGTGTCGTGCACGGCGATCGGAGCCTTCAGAGCTGTAGGAGCCTTGATGGTGTTGGCCTTTATTACAGGGCCCGCTCTTACAGCGCGTCTGCTGACTAACGATTTGAAGGGGATGTTGTTTCTAGCGATCGGCCTTGGCAGCATCGCTTCTTTGATTGGCGTGGCGCTTTCGCGTCATTTTCTCACGGTGTATGGACTTGCCCTCTCGACGGGCGGAGTCGTTGTTTGCACTCTTACCGTTTTTTTCGCTGTTGCGGCGCTCTACAGATGTAGCGTAGACTTCAGTCTGCGAGATGTAGCGTAGACTTCAGTCTGCGCTTGTTTACGCAGGTTTTAACCTGCGTTTGTTTTTGCGGGTTTTAACCCGCAAAGTCAGGATGGCGCTTCGGCCTTGTCCACTAAATTTGCTTTAATTGAAGTCGCCGCAAGCCACACTTGCGGGTTAAAACCCGCAAAAACGAGCACAGGTTAAAACCTGTGCAAACAAGCGCAGACTGAAGTCTACGCTACAGTTTAATAAAATGTTATAAAAACATCCTTGTCTTTAAATAATATGCATGATAAAATGTGGCTTATTTATTAAACAAATGGCAAATAGGTGGTAAAATGGTTAAAATTAATAATATCGAAGAAGTCATTGTTAATGCTCAGCACAATAAATATTTCAACGAGCAGACTCAAAATTATGTTTCTTTAGGCAAATGGGCGCGCATGTGGCGACGGATTTTCCGTTGTTGCGGCGTTGACTCTAGCATAACAGAATGCATGAAAATATCTTTGAAGGTTGTCGAAAAAGAAATTGACGGAAACAACCCGATTCATCTAGATGATGCGTTTAAAACATCAATAATGGATCAATGGAAAGATAGAACAGCAATTCGACAATGGTCTGCGAATAATCGCGTATTTAATAATCTAAAAATTGCCAATGCCATTGTAAAAATTCGAGATATTTGCAAAATGGAAAAGATTCAATCGAAGAACAAGGAACTTGTAGCGAAAAATAAAGCTTTAAAAGCGGAAAATGCAACGCTTTCCGAAAAAATTGGCGACCCTAATATTAAGCCAAATATTAAACCAGATCCTTCATTAGTAGAGAATGGAAAAAACGCTAAAGGCGCAAAGTCCGATGACAAAGGTATAAGCGATGACGACGCATCAGTGGAATTTTTAAAACAGATTCAAACATTGGAAAACGAAACGCAGAAACTGGAAAATCAAAATAAAAAATTAAACAATGAACTTGTCAACGCTCACAACATTATTAAAATCGATAAAGAAAAGCACTCCCAAGCCGCTTTAAAGGCGAAAAACGAAGAGACTATCGCATTGCAAAAACTAGGAGAAATGGACAAACTAATAAAGACAAATATTGATCTGACAGCCCGAATAAAAAAACTTGAAGCGGAGGTCGTTCCTGCTCCCGAGGGTGCTGGTGAAGCGCAACACCAAGAACTTTCCGATAAAATTAAATTATTAGAAAAAGAGAGAGACGACTGTCGAGAATGGGTAGTTAAAAAAAATAAATCGATAGAAGAAAACAATAAAAACCTAGTATTATTTCAGCAACAAGTAAATTATAAAGATAACGAAAACGAAAAAGAAAAATTGTTACTACAGAATCAAAAATCGACATTAGAAAAAGAAAAAGGTGACTTGCAGTTTAAAATAGATGCCGCAGATAAACAAATTGAAAAATTAACTAAAGAAGTTAGTAGATTAAAAGAAAAATATAACAATCTTTTGGATAAAAATAAAGTTGTAGTTGATGAATCAGCAAAAATTAATACCGTATTTGTAAAGATGCGAGAAGAACTGAACTTCTTGCGATCTGAACACAAAAAAGCGGCCGAAGACTTTGCCAAGAAAGCAGAGGCTGCCGGAGTCCCCGGTGGTCCCGTAATCGATGATGACAGTGTAAAGCAACAAAGAACAGAAGTCCTTCAGGAGTTAGAGAGAACAAACCATATAGTTCGCGATTTAAACCAGGCTGATTTTGTGATTGTTGGTTGCGATTACTCACAGAATAGGGGGGATGGAGTCGGTATAGAAATATTAAAAAAAATAAGTGATAAAAAAATCATTGAAGGGAAGATTCGCGCATTGCTTGAAACTGGCGGAGCTTGCAAGGCGAAGGAGGCTTATAGTGAAAATTTAACGCTTGCCCCCGTCAATAACTTTAACATTTATGGCCTGATCGACGGAATTAACGTTCTGGACAGGATAGACGCTAAGGTTTTAAATAAGTTAGAGGAAGAGACTATACCGGCGCTTGTAACGGAATTAAAAAAATACCACGAGAAGACGGGCCGCAAATTCACACTCGAGCCGGATGCTACTGTGCAACAATTAATTCAATTTGCTAGCGAGATTGCCTTAAAGGAAGAGATTCCAGACGGCTTTAAAAAACAGCTCAGCATTATACAAGGATGGAATAAGCGTGAAAAGGCAGGGGAGAACGCAAGTGAGAACGATGATTTAAATGGGTGGCAAATAAACAGCTCTCTTATTGAGGGTCTATTTAAGTGCTTTAGAGGATATCTACAAAACTACGCTGACGGTATATTGGTCTTAATTAATAGAGCAATGAAAAAAACAGATTGGACTGATAAAGTTGCTATTGTTGTAGACGCCTCAATCATGCACATCGTCGTGGGTATGTTCGGCGAAAAATGCGAAACAAGGGTAGCGGGTGTGATGCCTAAAAAAGTGCAAGCTCAAATGAGAGTGTTTGAGCGAATATTAAAAAATTATTATCTTTGTCTAGAAGAAATAAAAAAAGAGCGCATAAAAAACAGAGGTGAATCCCTTAGTGAACAGCAGGTAATAACTGATATGGAAAATTTAATGCAGGACGACGTTTTTAAAGTTTTTCCAAAAGAGAAATTTTGCAAAATATGTAAGGAAGCTTGTCAAGGGGTTTTAAGAGAAATATTGCATGCTCGGTTGACATGATCATGCAGTCTACTTATATGTGCACGCGCTCTACTCATATGTTCTATAAATTTAGGATGTAGACAGATAAATATTTAGCGAGCGAGTAACAAATTTTTATTGGCTGGCGATGGCGCCAGTGCAGGCGCAGCTCATTGAGAGCGGCCTGCAGCCGTAGGGCGCGCGGCGCCGCGCGCCGCTGACTCCATCCGCGGCAATGGTAGGCTAGGAGGCTTGGATATAACATCAGCGTCCAGCCGGCCTGTCTTAAGCGGCAAGATAGATCAATATCCTCTTTATACATGAAGAAGGAGGAGTCAAACACCTCTTTTCCATTAACGCCATTTATCAAAACTTGATCAAGCGCAGTTTTTCGACATAACATCAGGGCTCCGCAAATGGCGGGAAGTTGTTCTGGTTGTTTGTAATTTTTTGGATTATTCGGATTATACGGCTGCCTTTGATCGCGGTCGTACCATTTGCCATACCAAGTGGGAAAAACGCCGGTTGAGTCATATTTTCCATTAGGAGCGTTCGCTTCTCTATCGTAACCTAGCAGGATTCCCGTCATTGCGCCGCAATTTTTTTGGGTGGATTGTTCCATAAAAGCTAGAGCTTCTTCAAGAAAACGCGGCGTCAAAAAGGCATCGGGATTAAGGAACAGGACATAGTCGCAGGGTTCGTGGATGAGCTCTACGCCCAGGTTATTGCCTTTGCAAAATCCGACATTGCGGTTGGCGAGCAAGACAACGGTGTTTGGACGGCTGCGGTAGCGCGTCAGGTATTCGAGTTGAGCGGAGCCGCTGTCGACGATGATGACTTGCGACGCTGGGACCGATTGGTTTTGGAGGCAATCCATTGCGTGATGGATGTCTCGTTCGCTGTTATAGGTGACGATGATGACGGCGCAGCTGGGCGGCATGGTGCAACCTTGTAAATAATAAAAATGAAAATGGCTTCACGCGCCACTGCCGGGGGAAAGGCAAGATGATCTTTTCGCCTCCGTGCCAGAGAAAAACATGAAGCGAGCTCTTGCATTCATTTGTAGCGTAGACTTCAGTCTGCGCTTGTTTGCGCAGGTTTTAACCTGCGCTTGTTTTTGCGGGTTTCAACCCGCAAGTCGGACTTGCGTCAATTTCATGTCGGATGCCAAAGACTCCCCCTTCCAAACGTTGCGGGTTAAAACCCGCAAAAACAAACGCAGGTTAAAACCTGCGTAAACAAGCGCAGACTGAAGTCTACGCTACAAACGAACCCCCTGCCGGAAGCGTGTATATTGGCGGATTTCCAACGTTTTGAAGCCATTGAATATTTTCCATATACCAACTGACGGTCTTCTGTAGGCCGTTTTTAAAAGAGTGATCGGGAGACCAGCCGATGTCGCGTTTGATTTTGCCGCAGTCAATCGCATAGCGGAAATCGTGGCCCGGGCGATCTTTCACGAAGGTGATGAGCCGCTCTAATTTTTCAGGGGCTTCTCCTTGCATTTCCGAAATGATGCGGATGAGTTCATAGACTAGATCAATGTTGCGCCATTCGGTTTCTCCGCCGACATTATAGATTTCTCCTTTTTTCCCCTGTTGAAGGAGCATCCAAAGGGCTTTAGCATGGTCTTCCACGTACAGCCAATCGCGCACATTCGCGCCTTCTCCGTATATTGGAAGCGGCTTTTGATTGATGCAGTTTAAAATCATGCAGGGAATTAATTTTTCAGGAAATTGGCAAGGACCGTAATTATTGCTGCAATTGGAGATGCAAGTGGATATGCCGTATGTTTTTCCATACGCCCTTACAAGGTGATCTGAAGAGGCTTTAGAGGCCGAATAGGGGGAGTTCGGACGGTAGGGGGATTCTTCAGTGAAAAAACCATCCGCTCCAAGACAACCATACACCTCATCCGTGGACACATGATGAAAATGAATTTTTGGATGTTTTCTAACCGCTTCCAGCAAATGAAAAGTTCCCATGACATTGGTTTGGAGAAACGTTTGCGGCGTAAGGATGCTGCGGTCGACATGGCTTTCCGCTGCAAAATGAATGAGCGCGTCGATCTGATGTTCAAAGCAGAGATGTTCAACTAGAGCTTGATTGCAGATATCGCCTTGCTGAAAAATGTAACGGGGGTCTTTTTCGATCTCTTTTAAGTTGTCGGGATTCCCTGCATAGGTCAACAAGTCTAAATTAATGCAAGTTCCCTGAAAGTCAGGAACCTTTTGGAGAAGATAGCGGATGAAGCTTGAGCCTATGAAACCTGCGCCGCCCGTGACTAAAATGTTTTGCACGCTTCGTTTCATGATTCGCTCCTGTTTTTATTTTATACGTCTATTCATGCTGGGATTCATGATGCGAGTCTCTTTCTGATAATTGGACCAGATACTGCCCATAAGCGCTGTTGCCGAGACGCTGGCCTAAAACTTTTAATTGCGCCCTGCTGATTAATTTTTGCCGGTATGCGACCTCTTCGGGAGAAGCGATGAGCAGGCCTTGCCGCTCTTCGATGACCTGCACGAAATGGTTGGCCTGCATCAGGCTATCATAGGTGCCTGCATCCAACCAAGTGAAACCGCGCCCCATTAGAGACAACGTCGCCTGTCCGCGCCGCAGGTATTCGTTATTTACGTCTGTGATTTCCAATTCCCCGCGAGCGGAAGGTTTGAGATTGGCGGCGATATCGACCACTTGGTTGTCATAGAAGTAGAGACCTGTGACGGCGATATTGGATTTAGGATTCCTGGGCTTTTCTTCGATTGATAATACGTTGCCCTTTGCATCGATCTCTGCGACGCCATAGCGTTCCGGTGATTTCACTTCATAGCCAAATAAAGTCGCGCCCTTTTCTTTTTGGCTTGCTTTTTCCAAGAGAGGCCCTAGATGGTTGCCGTAGAAAATATTGTCTCCCAAAATGAGAGAGACGCGGCTATTTCCAATGAAATCGCGGCCGATGATAAACGCTTCGGCAAGGCCGTTTGGTTTAGGTTGGGTCGCATAGGACAATTGCACGCCAAAATCGGAGCCGTCTTTTAGCAACCGCTGAAATAGGTGTTGCTCTTCGGGCGTGGTGATGATCAGGATTTCGCGGATATTGGCCAACAACAAGACCGACAGAGGATAGTAGATCATCGGTTTGTTGTAGATGGGCAGCAGCTGTTTGGAGACCCCAAGAGTTAGCGGGTGGAGGCGAGTGCCGCTTCCGCCTGCGAGAATAATGCCTTTCATTGTCATCGTCACCTTAAAATTAGTGCATTGGGGTCAGGCCTGACACTATGACACTTTAAGAGCGCCGTCGGCGCTCTTAAAGTGTCATAGTGTCAGGCCTGACCCCAATGCAGCGTCAATAGCGTCAAAGCTTCGCCAGGATTCAACGTTAATTCGCGTTAAATAAAGGGGATGTTATGACCTGCTTTCGAATTTGTCAAGGCTGATTTATACGTCGAAAATTCTTTTGATGTATTTTTAACTTTTTATTTGTTATAATAATATTTAGAGGAATATGAGAAATTGAATCTATAGTGTTTATAGTTAATTTTCTCTTATTGTTTTCTATATTATTATTAGAGGCTGAGTTGTTTTACGGCTCGCCTCGAGAGGAGGAACTTGTATGACGGGACCCATCACCACAACAAGTGTGAATGTCTTTGGGATTAACGGTTACGCGTTGGCAGCCGCAGAGACCGCGGGGCCGGTGTTTTCCAGCTATACCACCGCTGTTAATACGATCCAACAGCTATTGCTTCCTACGCCGCCGGCGACTACGCCGCCGACTTTATCAGCGGCCGACGCCAATACGCTTAATCAACAATTAAACATTTTGCGCAACCTCTTGACGAATGGCGCTTCCGTGCCTGTGGATTCGTCGAATCCAAGCGGTTCGACGCAGACCTATTATGTCACTACTGAAATGGCGCAACAGCTTGGCGTGCTGTTTGGCTCATTAGATGGAGTGGGAGTTCCTGTTTCTTCATCCGCTCCGATCCAGATGTCGCTCAGTCAAGCCAATGCATGGCAGACCAGCGTAAATGCGGCGCCGATTTTGCAAGGTTTAGTGCAGTATGTGGGATCGGCGAGCAATAGAAGCATTCAAAGCATGATTGAACTTGACTACATTCAAACCGGCAATGATATGATCGCCGCGCAGATGGGCAATCTTGAAAACGCCCTTAGCACAACGCAAAAAACGTTAAATATCCTCGCCACCCTGCAGCAGATACACAACCAGATCCAAGTCAATAGCAGAAGCAGTTTCACTTCGGTGGCCGCGAGATCGGGCTTTACTTGGAATCCTCCGAGCGGATCAATAACGGCTTCAGCCTACACTCTAGCTTATCAGCATGCAGCGAGCGCCTTTTTCGGCCAGCGCATTGTGCCTGTTGTGGGCGTTGGCAATGACCCTTATGTCGTATCGCCCGCGGCGCAATATTTCGTCAATGAGATAAGCTTTCTTACATCTCAAATCAGAAGTCAAACCCCAGGAATATCTACAGCGGACCTCAATACTTTGCTTACTAATTTTTACGCTCCTCAAGGTCAAGCAGGCGTGCTTAATCCGCAGTATACATTTAATCTTAATGCTGCTTTTGGCGCGCTTCCACCTCCTCCCCCTGACTTTCTATCGCAGTTTGGGGTGTTTCAGAATGCGGCATTAGGACCCACTTCATACAGCACTTTTAATGCCAATATTGTCCCCGCGTGGAACACGGCTCTTGCGGTAGTCCAAGCGAATAATTATACATTTTCTCAGGATGCGAACGGCAATACGATACTTACCATCCCCAGCGGCGCTGTGAAAACGAATTTTGTGAAGGCTTACAGCTTGTTTCAGGGTTCAGTGGTTAACGCCAAGAGTCAGTTGGTGATTCTTTTAGCTCAACTTAGCGCGTTGATTCCGCAGTTGAGCGCCACGGTGCCAAGGTTGGGGGCCACTCCTGCGAATCCGGGCACGGAAGATCCGGCGGGCCTTACGGCGAAGATTAGAACGGTGTATAACGATTTGAAAAACGTTTTTAAGACGAGCGCAGGCGCGCGCATTACGTCCGCGTCTTCGATGCTTTCCTCTTTTTCCGGGCTGAGCAAATGGTTATTGGATGGTTACAGCACGCCGCAGAACGCGCCGAGCGCCAGTCAGGGAGGTATTTTTCAACAGGACATCACCTACGCCATCACAGCGGGTCAATCATTGAACGATTCGCAAAATGAGCAAGTGCGGCAATTTTTATATGTATTTGAAGAATATTACAAATCGGCTTCGGCCATTTTACAAGCGCTTACGCAGATTCTACAGCACATGGCGCAGAATATTAAATAAATACGATATTTTTGGAGGAGTTTATGTCTGTACTTATTAATAATTACGTAACGCAAGTTGCGTCGAGTGGAGGGGTGGCGACTCCGCCGTCTGGCTTTGATTCTTTGGCGGCTTACACCGCTGCATTGGCTGTGAATACAGATCCGGGCTGGCAGCAGTTATTGGGAGGGCCGCCAAGTTCGGTCTCCATCAACAGCCAATACCAAGCGTTTCTAAACGCATTTATATCTTATACAGGAGCTCCGTCGAACACGGCGTTATGGGATGCTCCTACGAGGCTGAAATGGGCTGAAGCGCTTGCTCCGATGTCGACATTGGGAGCTGATCCGACGCAGCCTTCGCTTGCGAATTATTTGCAATCCTATTTTTTGATTTTTCCGGCGGCCAGTTTAGCGCAAGCGCAAGCTCAATTTCAACAATTTTATAACGCTCAAATCACGCAGTACGGTTTTTTTAATCCCAGTGTTTTTTATCAAACTTGGGCGCAAACTCTTGTTCAAACATTAGCGAACGGCGTTTCTCCGATAGGCGCATTGCCTGTGGATACAACCAACCTTGCATCAGGAAATTACAGCAAAACTTTAATTCTTAATCGCATATTTTCCTTGATTGCGAGCATGTTGAACACGCTGCAGCGCGTCGCGGCGATGCAGGCCAACCGTTTGTTCATTTTGACATCTTGGCAGAAAGCATACACCGATGCCCTGACTCAAATGCATACGTTCCTTGGAGGCGATGGCACTCGACTGAGCGGTACGGCCGCAGATCAGTCAACACAGCGAGCCATTGCTAACGATACGATAAACGCCCGGCTCCAACAGATTATGCAGAACAACCGGGGCGTGGTGGGGGATGATGCGCAGGGATTGCAATCCAATGTCAACCAGAGCAACGACACAGTGAGCCAACAGGCGAATATGGCGACGGCGATCATTCAGGAGTTGACAACGTTGTTGAATGCGGTTTTCCGTTAAAAATGGGCCTTTTTCACCTCTTTGTGCGTTCTGTGATTGAAGAAAGGGTCGATAGAAACTTGAAACGCTTTTATCAGCCAAGGAGATCACAGAGCGCACATAGAGGTGAGAGGAGTCTTTAAATGACCGATTGATCAATCTGGTACGCTGTAAAGTTATTGTTGACTATTTGTGGCGCGTCAAAGCCCCGGGGTTCAATGATCGCAAAGGGGGTAGTATGAGGGGCATACAACCCCCTTTGCGATCATTGAACCGCGGGAGCTTTCACGCAGCCACAAGTAGTCAACAATAACTTTACAGCGTACTCGCTCAACGAGGAGAATGTTATGGAACATGAAGAGGTGGAAGTGAAGAAAGCGATCGAAAAGGTAGGTGAAGGGTTGAAAGGAGGGGATTTGGCGGCTCAGGTTGCGGAGATCACCCTCTCTTTTTTGAAAACCGGAGTGTTGCCCAAAGAAGCGCTGGGCTTTAACGACGCCAAAGTGGAGGCCATTTATGGGCAAGCATATCGGTTGTACAATACTGGAAGATATCCGGAAGCTATTGAATTATTTCGACTTTTGATCGGGTTGGATTCAGCGGAACCCAGATATACGCTAGGATTGGCCGCTTGTTTCCACATGATGAAAGAATATGAAAACGCGGCAAAAATTTATTTAGTGGCGGCGATGTTGGATCCGGAAAATCCCGTTCCCAATTTCCATGCTTCAGATTGTTATATTCAGATGAAAGATCCGGCTTCGGCGGTTCTCTTTTTAGAAATGGCGATGGATCGCGCTGGAAGCAAACCGGAATATCAGGTGTTAAAGGACCGTGCAAAGTTGACCATAGAAAGTTTAAAGAGGGAGATCGAAAAATAGACTTTGCAGACGTCCATTACTTAGGAGAAGTTTTATGACTAGCACAATAAAAAATGATGATGGTTCAAATGTTTCATATACGAGTCAAGCTCAAGTCGGTGTAGCGGCGGAAACGGATGCAGCGCTTGCCGCGGGCGCGACAAGCAAACAGACAGGCCCATGGGGAAGCAAAGATGTTCAAGAGCAATCGGATGCCGACGGCTCTGCAAGTGGAAAGGTCTATGCTTCGCGCGCCGGCGATCCGGTTTTAAGTCCCACAGTCCCCGCCAAAACAGCTGATGCAAGCGAAAGCGCTCCGCCAAAGTTTCTAGAGACGTTATTGAATCCCGACGAGCAAACAACATTGAACAATAATTACAATAACACAGTTGAATCCGCCTTGGATGAAGAGGTGACGAAAAATCAGTTGAATACAAAGCAGGCATCGTTTTTAGAACTTGCTTTTTTCCATCCGGAGGTTGCCGCACAGGCGGATCCATCCGTCCAAGACATGCTGGCTGAAATGCGCGGCAAAGTTGCAGACAAGCTGCAAAAAGCCGGAATAGAGCTGCCTGCGGATTATCAGCCCGACAGCGGCTTTGTGGATGACGCCTTGAATACGGCTTATGATGCGACTGTCGCTGAAGAGATAAGCCAACGCACCGGAGGAGATTTGGCCGCGGCGCGCAAGTTGACGACGCTGCACTACAATCCCAGTTTAGGCAGCGCCGCTGACAGGGCGACTATGTCGGAAATAGAAGAAACCGCGCTTAACAAGCTTAAAGCGGATTATGGTTTGACCACTCTTCCAACCGGCGTTCCAGCCATCGACACCGAAGGCTTTAACGGCATGGTCAGCAGCAATTATCGCGGCAATGTGGAAACGCTGATCAATGGCAGAACAGATTTGACGGCGGCTCAAAAAACGTCATTACGCGCATTTTTGGCAGATCCCTCCGCTGCAGGCATTCCTGATGGAATCAAAACGATCGCTGCGGATATCAAGCGGCAGGCTTTGTCGGCGGTGCAGCAAGAGTATGGCTTACCCCCCGCTTGGGCTCCGACAGGGCCTGATTTATGGGTGGGATCAAGAGTCGGTTTGGACGCTGTTCTTTATTTAAAGAGCATGAATGACGTGGCTGTCAGAACTGCGAACGCATTGCCTGTAAATAGTCAAGAGCGAATGACGATAACGAACTTTTTGAAAATGATTGGACAGGCGATCAGCGCATTGGAAAAGCAGCTCTATCAAATGCAAAGCGCAGATTCCCAAAGAGCGCAACAAACCGCGAAAGGGCAGCAGGACTCGCAGGAGACGAAGATCGCAGCGCATAAAAAAGCGTTGGATGATGAAAAAGTGCAGCAGGATGATATCAACAAAAAGAAAGCCAAAAGCGACAAAATGCAAGATATAATGAAATTTGTAGGCCCGATCGTATTGGCGATAAGCGTCGCCGTCACGCTGCTTTCATTAGGCTCATTAGGACCTGCCGCCATCGCTTTATCTGTAACATTGTTGTCCTTGTCCGTGGCGGAGCAAGCCGGCGCGGCGGGCATTACCAAGAAAGCCATAGACGCCCTCGGCAAGACAGTTTTAGGCGGCGCTCTTAACGCCTTAACGGGCGGACTCATTGATACGAAAATCACCGATTTCATTGGAACCGTCATTTTGTTGGTGGGAGTCACGCTTTTGTGCGGCGCGGGTGAAAGCGGTTCCCTTGCTGATGGAGTGATGATGGGCGTTCAAGTATTCGGCAGCTCGAATGTAGTGGCTGAGTCCGCCCAAAATTTGGGTGGAATGAGCCCGGATCAAGCCGCCATGGTTGGCCTGTATGTAACCATAGCGGTCACTGTCGCCGCTTCTATTGGCGCGGCGGCTTATTCCTATGCGAAGAAAGGCGAAGCGGCGGAAAAACTTATGGAGAAGCTGTCGCAAAGTCAGGCGGAACTGCAAGCCGCAGAAGTGAAAGTCAGTCAACTGTTGATCGGCGGCGCCAGCAAATTTGAAGTGTTTAAAGCCTGTACGATGGTTGAAATAAAACAACTTGCAATGATGATGGCTCAAGCCAGGGCGTTCGGCGGCAATCTCACCGCCTTGGAAACGAACTTAAAGCGCATTTTAACTATAGGTCAAACGGCGAATGCGGCTGTCGGCCTATCCAACGCAAAATATCAGTACGACATCAGCATGAGTGAAGGCGAAGTTGCAAAAATCCGCGCGCTCGCTGAAGCTAAGGACGCCATCTTGCAAAAGGCGATGGACGACATTAAAGCTTTGATCGATCAACTGCTGAATATCGTCAATTCCTTCGGTTCCTGGATCGCCTCTTTGGAGGAGTTTCAAGGTCATAAATATAAAACAACGGGAGATGCAACGACTAGTTTAATTAATGCGTCGAGAGGATGATGCGAATAAAATAGGAGAAAGATGATGGCTACAATGTACGAGTTGATAGAAGAGACCATTGCGAAGGTAGCTCCAAATTGTTCAGAGCGTGATAAAAAGAGTTATGAGGACGCCCTAAAAAAAATGCTGCTTCAAGGGGTTCCCTTTGATCAGGCGGCGGGGCTCACGCAGGAGATAAAAGACACTCTTTACGCTTATGCGTATCGGCTGTACGGCTCTGGGAAATGCAAGGACGCCCTTCTTATTTTTTCGCTGCTTAGCACATTGGACAACGCTAATCCGACTTACTCTTTTGGGGTCGCGGCTTGCCGTCATATGTTGAAAGAGTATCAGGACGCTTTAAACGCATATGTCGCATGTTACTATATGGACTTGAATAATCCACTCCCCTTCTATCATATGTCCGACTGCTATTTAAAGCTCAATCGGCCCGACTACGCCGCTTTCAGCCTAGGCATGGTGATCAATATCGCCGGCAATGAACCAAAATACGCAAAAATTAAAGAACGCGCCCAGCTTACGCAAGCGAGTCTCATTAAAGGGATCGAACAATTAGCGGCGCAAAATCAGTGATGGTGAAAATGGGCCTTGTTCACCTTTACTAAGAAAGAACTCGGTCACCTCTCTGTGTGCTCTGTGATCTCTGTGGTTGATAAAAACGTTTCGAATTTTTTATCAACCACAGAGATCACAGAGCACACAGAGAGGGGATTCTAGTGACCGAAAAGGTGAAAAAGGGCTGAAAATGAAGATAAGGAGTAAGTTATGACATATGCCACCGGAACAGGAGGAACAATTGGCGGGCCGCCCACCCCATTGCCTAATGAATTGGACGCCACCGCGGCAAGGCAGAATATGGCGATAATGCTCGGCATCACTCCCGAAAGCGTGATCAGGCCGTTTGAAGATTTGGGCCTGGACGCTACTTGGAAATATAAAAGCAGCGCCGGCAATCCCACGATAGCCATGTTGACTCGCGTCCGCACAGCGGGAGCCCCTCTTGAAAGCGATAAAAGTTGGACCGCTCAGTTCGAGATCTTGTTTAAAATGCTTCCTGTTGAGGTTCAAGCGCGTTTGATAAGTGAAAGCAAACTGCCTGCGGATGAGCGCAATGCAGCGTACAGCGCGCTCGATGGGACGCTTGGCGCAACGGCCTTCGCTCTTGCATGGCTGGACGCCATCGCGAACCCACTCGAGCCTACCGCGTTGGCGACCTCGCAACTCGCACAGTATGCCGCTTTGCCGGCGCTTGCGCGTGAGCAGTTGGTCGAACAGGGCGTTCTCATCTTGGGCGCGCTCCAAAATAATTTAGCGGCCATCGGACCAAATGATCCAAATTTCGACGCTCTAAGCGGCCTTTCTAATCGGATGGGAGTCGCCCTCAATGATTTCGCCATTTTGAGCGAGCAAGGGGATAAAGCGGGTCTATCGGATTTGGCGGCGGAGCTGGACAGCATGCAAGCGCAAAGCCGGTTTTCAGGGGACGCTCTGCAGGCGCAGGATCCAATGCTTTGGGCGATGGATCTGATCGTTGCGGCCTCAGGCCTACAAACAGCGGCTCCCGCACTGTTGCTAGGGCTCAGCGTTGCGAGTCTGGATGTGGATAAGACACTGCTTCCGGCCTCTTTGACATCATCGACTTCTCTGGTTTCAGAGGCCTTGTTGGCGACGCTCCTTCCGCTTGCAGACACTGGAAGCAGTCATCTGCTGCCGCTGCTGCTTAATGCCCTGTTTGGAGGCGCAACCGCCCTTGGCTCAATGGCTAGTCCAGATGGCGTCTTGGGATTGGATTTAGGTTTAAATTTAGGGGCCAGCGCAGGAGTGATTCGAGGAATTTGTTTGGGAATCGCACAAGCTTGCGGCGCCAACGAGACGACTGAAGCGACGGCGGCGGATCTGCTGTCCGGCGGAGTGATTGCCGCTGCGTTGCGGGCCTTAGGATTGCAAAACCCTTCCGCTGCAGCGGGATTGGTGGAAAGTCTGCGCGATCCGCTTATGCAATGGTTAGGCCATTTGGAGCAGTTTGTGACCGACCCTAAACTTGCAAACATCTTTTCCGAAGAAGATATTAATGCGCTGAATGTCGTGATTCAGCAAGGTCGGCTTGCTTTAGAAAATATGGACTTCAATGTTTTTCTTGACGCTCTCTCACACATGGCGCCCGCGCACATAGAAGAAGAGCTCGAAGCGGAGAAACAAAAAGAAGAATTTAGAAAATTTGATGAGTTTGTAAAGATCCTATGGCGCTACACAAGTGAACCTGGAGGGAATGAGACCTCGCATTCAACGGGAATTTTGCAGGGATAAGATATTAGAGTAATAATAACAAATTTTGTTTGAAAAAAGGAGAATATTTATGAACGGTTCTGTTGATAATGATAGTAGAAGAGTGGTTCAATCTCCAGATCAATCTTTCGAAAAACCGGGATTGCTGCCGCCTGCAGGTTCGACGACGACGGCGGCTCCAGGCGTGACCGCTGATACAAGTGCAAGCGGGGCTGGCAATGTGGCGGGCCCATCAAAAATCACCGCTGCCCGAGATCAAGGCCTTGACACCGTACTGCCGGATACGCCGGGAATTCTAAAACCTACCGGCGATCTAAATCTTTCTGAGACCGATATAGAAAATGTCTTGCAACAGGCTCAGAAATTTTCCAATCTAGCCGCCGCAACGCTTGTCATACTGCAAAAATTAGAGAGCTTAATTGACTCTGCATTTGGGCCTGAGGATTCACCTGGACCTGAGGATTCATCTGGAGCCAGCGATCCCACGGCGACAGTCAACAGTCAGACACAGGCTACAGCCTCTAAATTCGCTACAGGCTCTAGATCCGATGCAGCGACTCTACCTCCGCTTCCGGGAGCGCCTGCCCCTAACGCTATGCTGGCGGGGAGTTTTTATACAACATACATTGAAACGATCAGTGGATTGGCGAAGATGATGTCCCAAATCACTCGAGAGAATGCCGCACAGCTTGTTAAACAGATGCAAGCCACTGCAGAGCAGGCAATGCTTCAATTCAAAGCCACAATAGATGAAGGCAATACGAAGGCCGCTCAATTCAAGGCGTTGGCCGCCAACGATTTGATGACGGCTGTTGTGAATCTTACTATGGCCGTCGGTTCGATGGTGGCCGCCGGCGTCACGGCCCGAATGGCTAGCGGCGGGAATGCGGCGTTCAAAAAGTTTACACAGTTTAGCGATGTAACAACCAGGACGTTTGACAACTTCGCAAAATGGAAAAACGAAATGATCCAAGCGGGATATGCGCCTGAATTGGCGAACCTTGAAGCGAATAAATCTTTCTATGGACAATATGTGCGGATGAGTCAAGACTTTGAGGCCACCTTAAAGCAAAACATTGGGCCTTACCATGATCAGATTCAGAAACTCTTTGAGGCTTTGATACAGAATATCAGAACAATGAAGAGCATGGTCTGGAAAGGATAATTAAAAAGATTAAGGGACTAAGGGACAAGGGACAAGGGACCTAAAGGACATAAAGGACCTAAAGGACATAAATAACCTAAAAAAATATATCTTTTTTAGGTTATTTGTGTCCTTTAGGTCCTTTATGTCCTTTAGGTCCCTTGTCCCTTGTCCCTTTGTCCCTTAGTCCCTTTGTCCCTTAGTCCCTTGCCTGTTTACGAAATAATGACGCTCTGATATGGTGTGAATTATGTTGGATGCACACATGAAGCAGCTGGCGCAGGAACTGGAAGTCGACGACTTGCTGGAGCCGGGGTCAACTGGAAATTACAAGCTGCCATTGGAAGAGGATTTGGCGATCAATATTACGCCCCTGTCCAAAGGTTTCTATTTATTTTGCAATATCACCCCCTGCCCTAAAGCGAATCGCGAAGTTTTCTATTCCGACGCGCTGTTGGCCAATCTGTTTGGCCAAGGCACGCATGGCGCAATCCTCGGCCTTAGCGAAGACGGCGGCCGCGTTACGCTTTCTTACGCAGCCGATTATTCGGTAGAATACAAAGAATTTAGAGATTCTCTCGAAGATTTTATTAATACTGTCGATTTTTGGCGCGAAGAAATCCGCAAAAATCAATAAACCTTCTTCTTCCTTTATTATTTGGAATCAATTATGCTCGATTTTATAGGGAAAAGTTCGTTTTTAATGCATTGGGAAGTGAATGAATTATGTCTGCTAAATTAGTTGCTGAAGAAGGACTTCTAAAAGAGCTGACGCTATCACTGGATGAGGGCGAACAGTGGATAATTGGACGCGATCCGGACGCATGCCAATTTTTAGTGGAAGATCCCGCCGCTTCACGTAAACATGCCTTATGTCGAAGGACGTCCGAAGGCATCGTCATCGAAAATCTCAGCGCCACAAATCCTGTCCGCGTCAATGAAGATCCCGTCACCGGTCAACGCCTATTGCAACAGGGCGACATGGTAAAGATCGGAGATACAGCCTTTCGCTATTATTCAGAGCCAAGTTTACTTCTGCCCGAAGAAGACGCCCATTTTACCGTTGAACAACCCATCGGTCTGGTTGTGGAAGATGCGCCTCCCGGAGCGCAGGAATCAGAAGACGAGCCTGATACTATTTTAGAGCCTGAAACGGATGAACAGGGTGGTTTGGCTAATGTCAACTTCGACCTAATGGATACCGGACGATGGCTTCTCAAAGTGGTTGGGGGACCCAACAGCGGCGCCGAATTTCCCTTGCAAACCGGCAATAGCTACATCATTGGAACAGATCCCAATACATGCGATGTTGTATTTTACGATACAAGCGTCTCAAGACAGCATCTCCGAATTATTGTCGGTCAAGATGATAAATTGACGGTCGAAGATCTAAAAAGCCGTAATGGAACGCGCGTGGAAGGAGAACTACTGGAAACTTCCAATGAACTGTCTCCCAATGCGCTGGTGACTGTCGGCACCACCTCGTTTGTCGTCTATGATCGCGAGGGCGAGATGCAGACGATAATTTCTCCGCT
>Ga0207104_1067_pt1 | contig 24260 bp, 22 predicted proteins | sample Alteio_BWMinHeat_79_FD_153538 | JGI IMG/M metagenome (GOLD analysis project Ga0207104, IMG submission 153538) | Enriched cells from forest soil in Barre Woods Harvard Forest LTER site, Petersham, Massachusetts, United States -... | ecosystem: Environmental > Terrestrial > Soil > Temperate forest >...
TCTGCCATGGAAAAATCAGGGACCTTCACCAATACGGAGGGCCATGTGCAGGCCGTTCGGCCCGCGATCGATCCGGTGGGGGACAGCCGCCCCGACTGGGAAATCCTGTCGGCGTTTTCGGTCTTTCTCGGCTCGCCGTTGGAATATGGAGAAGTCAAAGAGATCCTCAAAGAGATCCGGTCGGTGATTCCCGGTTACGGATCGCTCGGTCCAGTACCGACCTCTCCCACGGTAGACCCTGTCGCCGTCGACCGATACGTGACCGAGGGCTACCGCCACGATCTTGCGACTCGATATACGTTGCCCGAGCGAGCCGTACGTCAAGAGGGGACGGTCCAGCTTGGGCTGGTCCAGAACCTGTTTCATTCAGGGAAACTGTCGACCCGTTCGAAGGGACTGCTTCAGATCGAGCCGAGCGGGTACTTACAGATGAATCTCGTGGATGCCGCCCGATTTGCCCTCGGGGCAGGAGATCGAGTTCGTCTCTCGAACAAGCGGGGCGAATTCACGACCACGGTGAAAGTATTCGAGCGGGTGCCCGAGGGATTGGCCTGGTTCCCCGACCATTTTGCGCAGGAGGCCCTGCCACTCTTCGACTGTGTCATCGATCCGGACACGAAAGTCCCATCCTTCCGGACGGTGGCTGTGTCCGTGACGAAAATAACGTGAGAAGACAAGAATTCATGGTTTCTTTACTTGCTATCCTGGAGTGCTGTTGTGACTGAACTAAGCTTGCGACTTGCGGTGTCGTTCGCCCAGATACTGGCGGAAATGGGTATTGTGATGTTTACCGTCGCGGTGATGACCCTGGCTGAGCGGAAGGTACTCGGCTGGATGCAGGATCGTATGGGCCCGATGGAAGTCGGTCCCTATGGGATACTCCAACCGCTCGCCGACGGCATCAAATTGTTCTTCAAAGAGGACATTGTGCCGGCTGGCGCGAACAAGGCCATGTTTGCCCTGGCGCCGATGCTGACCATGGTTGTCTCCATGATCGGATTCGCCGTCATCCCCTTCGGTCCGGACATGACTCTGAACATCTATGGGCTCACGATCAAACCGTTCGTCGTTGCCGATATCAACATCGGGATCTTGTACATCCTAGCGATTGCCTCGATCGGCGCCTACGGTATTATCCTGGGAGGCTGGTCATCCAACAGCAAGTATTCACTGCTGGGCGGATTGCGCGCCGCGGCTCAGGTCATCAGCTACGAGTTGAACGTCGGGCTCGCCCTCGTCGGTGTATTGCTCTTGGCAGGGTCTCTGAGCCTCGTAGAGATCACAGAAGCCCAGGCAGGAGGGTTCTGGCATTGGTTTATCTGGGGAGCACGTCCCGACGGATACTTCCCAATCCATACACAACTATTCGCCTTTGTCGTTTTCATCATTTCCGGCGTGGCCGAGACCAATCGTATTCCGTTCGATCTGCCGGAGGCCGAAAGCGAGCTTGTGGCTGGATTTTTTACGGAATATAGCGGTATGAAGTTCGCCTTCTTTGTCAGCGCGGAATACGCGAGCATGGTCCTCGTATCCTGCGTCGCCGCTTCGCTGTTCTTGGGTGGCTGGAATGCTCCCTATCCCGGCACGATCTTCGAGTATATCGGCCTCGAACAGCTGGCCTGGGTGGAACATATTGCCTGGTTTGCGGCGAAAGTCTATTTCTTCCTCTTCATGTTTATCTGGATACGGGCCACGCTGCCTCGATTGCGCTACGATCAATTGATGCGGTTCGGCTGGAAGGTCATGTTGCCGATCGCCTTGGCCAACATCATTATCACGGCGATCACCGTGTATATTTTCCCACGGTAGAGCAGAAGAGCTGTCAGCTTCGGATATGAAACTCGATGCAGTTGGCGGCTGACACTTGATCAGCCGAGGAGGTCGCAACCATGACGTTCAAAACGTGGGTCAAGACGATCACCTTCTACGAGCTCCTGGTCGGGATGAAAGCGACGATGTCACATCTCCTGCACTACAAGCCGATCACCCAGCAATATCCGCACGAAAAACGGACGCTGCCGGACAACTATCGCGGGATGCTGGCGTTGTTGCGATACGACGACGGGACAGAAAAATGTGTCGGCTGCGATCTGTGCGAGGCGGCCTGCCCGTCGCGGGTGATCCGCGTGGTCAGTGCGGAAGTGCCGGGCGAGCCGACAAAGCGTTATGCGAAAGAATATTACATGGACATGACCCGCTGTCTATTTTGCGGGATGTGCGTCGATGCCTGTCCGGTGGATGCCCTCGGTATGACACGCGAATTCGAGTGGTCGGTGTACGACAAGCGGCAACTGGACCTCAATAAGGAACAATTGCTTGCCATCGGCGACCGGTCGTTCCCGGTTCGCGAGAAGCAGTTGGATCTCCAACACCCGAATGTGGCGTTTTTCAACGTCGCGTTCAAGCACCTGCCGCAAAAACCTGACTGAATCGCCTGCGCTCGGCCCTCTTCACTGTTCGAGGTTGCCGAGGAGGATGGCCGCGTAAGGCGGGCGGGACGGGCAGGAGATGCACGGCGGGTGGAACCAGAGCGTGCACATTGGTCTTGTGCGCTTGCCTCGTGAGGCCTATTCGTTGCGCCCTTGGACCATGCAGCGATCTTGGCATGCTCGGTGTGGGTCAGAATGGCGATGTGTTGAATTTCTGGCTCGCGGCGTAGAGGGAACCGTCTGATGGAACAGGCATTCTTTTTCTATTTTGCATTTGTGATCGCCGCGACCTCGGTGCTCGTCGTCGCGCTGCGCAATCCCATCTATTGTACGTTGGCGCTGCTGATCATGTTTTTTCACGTGGCGGGGCTCTATGTCACGCTCCACGCTGAATTTCTCGCAGCCGTTCAAATCATCGTCTACGCCGGTGCCATCTTGGTCCTCTACCTCTTCGTCGTCATGTTGCTGAACTTGAAACAGGATGTCCGCTACCATCGGCAATGGCCGATCGCTGCGACAGTGGGAGTGGCGCTGGTCATCGAGGCGATCATTCTTACGGCCATGAAGGGCTGGACAACCCCTGTTGTGGCAGCCGGCACAGAAACGGCCGGCGGCGGAGCCGGCAATACCGAGGCGATTGGTGACGTCCTCTATACCACCTATTTGTTTCCCTTCGAGGTGGCGTCCTTGATTTTACTCGTCGCGATGATCGGCGCGGTCATTCTGGCCAAGAAAGACCTGGTGGAGCCTTCGGAATCATGACGGTCCCGTTGTCCTACTACCTCGTCCTGAGCGGCATCATGTTCCTGACGGGAGTCATCGGGGTACTCCTTCGGCGGAATATCATAATCATCTTGCTGTCGGTGGAATTGATGTTGAACGCGACAAATATTAACTTCGTCGCCTTTTCGCAATACTTTCACAATGTGGCAGGGCAGGTCTTTGTCTTCTTTACCCTCACCGTCGCAGCGGCAGAAGTCGCGGTCGGGTTGGCCATTGTCATTGCCTTGTATCGATCAAAATCCACGATCAACATCGACGAATTTCAATTACTGAAATGGTAGGACCGGATACTATGTTGAATGATGAATGTTCAAAGTTCAGTGAGCGGAATGGATTATGGGCCTTGAATTCGACAGTACGCATTGAGCATTGAACGTTCCTTTGATGACCTACGCACTGATTCCACTGCTTCCCTTTGCCGCCTTCCTGATTCTCGGGATCTTCGGACATTGGATCAAGGACAAGGCCCATCTTGTCGCCGTCCCAGCGGTCGTTGTGTCGTGGCTGCTCGCGCTCATGGTCTTCTTCGATGTGGCCGACGGCCATCAGACGAGTTTCCCGCTCTACACCTGGCTGACCTCGGGCCCGCTCGATATTCACATCGGTTTCTCCATCGACCGACTCACTGCCGTGATGTTGTTGCTCGTCACGACCGTGAGTTCGCTTGTGCATATCTATACGATCGGGTACATGCACGGAGATTCCGGCTATGCCCGCTTCTTCAGCTATATCGCCCTCTTCACTTTTTCGATGCTGATGTTGGTCATGGCGGATAATCTGCTTCAGCTCTTCGTGTTCTGGGAAGCCGTCGGTCTCTGTTCCTATTTACTCATCGGTCATTGGTATGAGCGTCCGGCTGCCTGCGCCGCCGCCACAAAAGCGTTTATCGTCAACCGGGTCGGCGACTTCGGCTTTATGCTCGGCCTCCTGTTGGTCTGGTACAGCTTTGGCTCACTCGACTATTCAGAAATCTTTGTTCGTGCGCACGAGTCCGCAGGCGATGTCATGAATGTCCTCGGTCCGTTTGGAGGAACCTGGGACGTCTCCGTGCTCACACTCATCTGCGTCTTATTATTCACCGGCGCAGTCGGCAAGTCGGCCCAAGTGCCGCTCCACGTCTGGCTGCCGGATGCGATGGAAGGCCCCACCCCCATCTCGGCACTCATCCATGCAGCGACGATGGTCACGGCGGGCGTATTCATGGTTGCGCGGTTGGCGCCACTCTATAACCTGTCTCCGACCGCCATGACGCTTATGGCGATTACCGGTGGAGTGACGATGGTCGTGGGGGCGACTATTGCCTTGACCCAGACCGATATCAAACGTGTCGTCGCCTACTCGACAGTCAGCCAGCTCGGCTACATGATCATGGCCTGCGGTCTCGGCGCCTATGCCGCCGGCATGTACCATCTCCTGACCCACGGTGCCTTCAAAGCCCTCCTGTTTCTCGGTTGCGGGTCCGTCATCATCGCCCTGCATCACGAACAGGATATGCGGCGTATGGGCGGGTTGAAACACAAACTGCCGATTACCTATTGGACGTTCGTGGTGGGTTCGCTCGCGCTCGCAGGATTCCCCCTGACGTCGGGATTCTTCAGCAAGGACCATCTGCTTGTCTCGGCGTGGTCGTCCGGACCCCTCGGTCAGTTCCTGACTGTGCTCGGCCTCGTGACGGCGTTGATGACGGCGTTCTACAGCTTCCGGCTGGTCTTCGTCACGTTTTGGGGCCCCTCGCACGTCGATCCTCATCATGCAGACCACGTGCACGAACCGTCGAACACCATCACTCTGCCGCTGATCGTCTTGGCAGTGCTCAGCATCGTCACAGGCTACCTGGGTATTCCGGAGTTTCTTGGACCCATGTTCGAGTTAGACACGGCCGAAGCGGCTCACGAGGGAGGAGCCTCCATAGGCATCATGGTGTTGGCCACGGCTATGGGATTGCTTGGAATCGCCGGGGCCTACTATGTCTATGTGCGCAACCCGGCGCTGCCGGATCAATTTGCTCGTCGGTGGCAATCGTTGTATCGGGCCTCACTGAACAAATGGTATGTCGATGAGGCCTACGATCGAACGATCGTCCGCCCGACATTTTTCGGCGCAACCGAGCTGTGGAAGCGTGTGGATGTGAACGTGATTGATGGCGCGGTGAACGGAGTGGCCCGTGCCATCGCCTGGGGAGGGTGGCTCTTGAGGTTCACGCAAAGCGGGCAGACGCAACATTATGCGCTTGGTATGGCACTGGGGGCAGTGGTCCTGTTGACGATGTACTTATTCTTGTGAAGGAGTGCCAATGGTCAGCGGTCATGGGCCGATGGGAACAATGAACACCTGTTCTCGTGCCGATGACCATGGACTATTGACCAACAATCGATGACCAGTTCCTTTCCCTGGCTCTCACTGCTCCTCGTGCTTCCCCTTGCGGGAGTTGTCGTGCTGTCGTTCGCGACGGAATCGGCCGCTCGATGGATTGCGCTGGTCGCGACCTTGGCCGATCTGTGTGTCGCCCTTCCGCTCTGGTGGCTCTTTGACCCACAGGCCAGCCAGATGCAATTTACCGAACATGTTGCCTGGATCACAGCCCCTCCCATTTATTACAGCCTGGGCCTCGACGGAATCAGCCTCCCACTCGTGTTGATGACCGTCGGGATTATGCCCCTCTGTGTCTTGATATCCTGGACTGCGATTACCACAAGAGTTCGGAGCTTCATGGCCATGGTGCTCATCATGGAAGCGGCCATGGTGGGAGTCTTCGTCGCGCTGGACTTTGTCCTGTTCTATGTATTTTGGGAAGCCATGCTGATTCCGATGTACCTCCTCATCGGGGTCTGGGGAGGGGCCAACAGACTCTATGCGGCCATCAAGTTCTTTCTGTACACCCTCGTAGGGAGTCTGCTCCTGCTCGTCGCCATCTTCGTCCTGTACTATTACGGAGGGCACACATTCGACATCCTCGCCCTCAGCCAAGGCACCTACCCTGCTTCGCTACAGATGTGGCTCTTCCTGGCATTCTTCGCCGCGTTCGCGGTGAAGGTCCCCATGTTTCCATTTCACACCTGGCTCCCGGACGCCCACGTCGAGGCCCCAACTGCGGGCAGTGTCATCCTTGCCAGCATCCTCTTGAAAATGGGTACCTATGGATTTCTGCGATTCAGTTTACCGATGCTGCCGGATGCCAGTCGGGCGTTCACGCCCATTATGGTCGTCCTCTCCATCATCGCGATCATCTATGGTGCCTATATGGCGTTGGCTCAAGTTGATCTCAAGAAACTGATTGCCTATTCGAGCGTGAGCCACATGGGGTTCGTCACCCTTGGGCTGTTTGTCTTGAACCAACAGGGCATCGAAGGAGCCGTCCTCCAAATGGTCAACCATGGAATTACGACCGGCGCGTTGTTCCTCTGCGTCGGCATCATCTATGAGCGTACCCACAGCCGGTTGATCGCCGATAATGTCGGATTGGCCAAGCCGATGCCGATATATGCAACCCTGTTGGTGATTTTTGGCTTGTCCTCCCTCGGCCTCCCCGGCACCAATAGTTTTGTCGGGGAATTCCTCGTGCTCGTCGGTACGTTCTATTGGAGCAAGGTCGCGACCGCCTTTGCGTCATTGGGCATCATTCTCGCCGCTACGTATCTTCTCTGGATGCTCCAGCGTGTGGTGTTCGGAGTCCCGGACCCACACCACCTCCCGAACCTCAGGGACCTCAACCAACGTGAATTCGCCACCCTGGTGCCACTCGTTCTGTTGATATTTTGGATCGGGCTCTATCCGAATCCACTCGTGAGTCGGATGCACCAGAGCGTGACCAACACCATTGCCTCCATGTCCCGCGCGAAGGTCGCGCCGACTGCTCACCCCTCTGCCGGTGCGACAGCACCACTGCTGGCGGACAACGGAGCGCAGCTGAAGACCCAGGGCCCATCGCGATGAGTCTGTACGGCGCAGACCTCTTGGCCTTGCTTCCCGAACTGGTTGTGGTCGTCGCGGCCTGTCTCGTCATCGCGTTGGACCCCATCACTCCGGCTTCGCGACGAGATCTCCTGGCTTGGCTCAGTGTGGGCGCCCTTGCTCTCTGCCTTGGACTTACCGGCTGGCAGATCAGCATGCAGAATGTCCGTGTGTCTACATTTAGCGACTTGGTGGTCATCGATGCCTACGCCAGGTTTTGGAAAATTCTCCTCTACAGCGTGACCGGTGTGACAATCGTCCTGTCGTTGCCCTATCTGAAGGCGGAGCGCATACACCTCGGCGAATATTATGGGTTCCTTCTCCTCGCCCTCTCCGGCATGATGGTCATGGTCTCCGGTGTCGACTTGCTCACGATTTATCTCGGCACCGAGCTCATGTCCATCTCGCTCTATATATTGACCGGCTTCAACCGGTCTAAGCCTCGTTCGCTGGAGGCCTCCGCCAAATACTTCGTTCTGGGCGCCTTCTCCTCGGGAATTCTGTTGTACGGCATCTCGTTGCTCTTCGGACTGGCCGGTAGCACCAAGTTGGTATCGATTGCCGGCGCCATCGGGACTCGCGGGACGGATGACCCCCTCGTGCTGATCGCGACGGTTCTGCTTGCCGTCGGATTCGGTTTCAAGCTCGCCGCAGTGCCATTCCATATGTGGACGCCCGACGTCTATCACGGCGCCCCAACCTCGGTCACGGCGTTCATGGCAGTGGCGGCAAAAGCTGCCAGTTTTGCCGCATTTATCCGTGTCTTTGTCGAAGGACTCGGCGGGCTCAAGGCGGATTGGTCTGCCCTGTTCCTGGTCATCTCCATTATCACCCTGGTGTTGGGCAATGTCGTGGCCATCGTGCAGACCAACATCAAACGGATGCTGGCTTACTCCAGCATCGTGCATGCAGGCTACGCCCTGATTGGTTTTGTGGCGGCAGGCCGCGGGGTTGGCGCATCCGGGGGAACGTCAGGCATCGCGAGCGTCATGATTTATCTCGCCATCTATTCGTTCATGACGCTCGGCGCCTTCGCCGTCATCGGCATGCTCAGGAAAGGCGGGGTTGAGGGAGAAGAAATCGAGGATTTCACGGGACTCGCAAAACGCCAACCGCTCGCCGCCTTTTTCATGCTGGTCTTCATGGTTTCGCTCGCCGGGATTCCACCGACGGCAGGCTTCATCGGTAAATTCTATGTGTTCATGGCGGCCGTGGAAGCAGGCATGGCTTGGCTCGCTGCCATTGCCCTGGTCTTTGCCGCCGTATCGGCCTACTACTACATGCGGGTGGTGATGGTCATGTATATGCGAGATCCGGATCCCTCTTCAGGCGTGCCGCCACGCCTCGTGCACTCGCCGGCCTTATCGTTCGTATTGGCCTGTGCGGTCGCCGGTGTGATTCTGTTCGGCATCTTTCCCAACCCTCTCGTCAGCTTCGCCCTTCAATCCGTCTTGACTCTCAAATAGTCGTTGTACGGGTAAGGCGCTGAACAGGTGCACGAGAAGGCGACTCGTGCTACGTTGGTGACAAGCCCTTCACCCATCGTGCCCTATGCAACCCTTTCGTTTTCTCCGAGATCTCGCACGATCATTTCTGCGCCATGGATGCGCCAGTCTAGCTGCCTCTCTTGCCTTCTTCTCGTTGGTCTCCCTCTTCCCCCTCGTCTTCCTGTTACTCTACGGCCTGAGCTTTATCGTCAGTCATGACGTGATCGGGGAACAGGTCCTCCTCAACTTCCTCAAGGGCTTTCTCCCAGCGCTAGGGGAACATGTCGCAGCAGAATTACATCGGGTGAGTGCCTTGGAAACCGTCAGGTGGGCCGTGTTTCTGACGTTCGCCTGGTTCGGTACGTTGGTGTTCTATGAACTCGACTATGCGTTAAATGTCGTATTCGAGAGCACGTGGCGCCGCCATCCCCTGATCTCAACCGCCATCGCAGTGGCCTCGCTCGGCATGACCGGATTTGTACTGATTCTCTCCTATATCGCGACTCAAACCGTCAACTTCTTAACGGGCTATGCGCCAAGGCTTTGGGGCCTCGACCTCTTGGCCCTTGCAGCCCACGATCTGTTTCTCACCTATACGCTCCCCTTCGCGCTGGCGTTCCTCATGGTCACGGGACTCTATCGGCTCGTCCCACGGCGGCGGCCGCAATGGCGTGAGGCGATGATCGGGGCACTCACGTTTAGTCTGCTGTGGGTCGCAGCCAAACTCCTATTCGTGACCTTTAGCACCTATTCGAGTGTGTACGGCGATCTCTACGGATCCCTCTTGGAGGTCATTCTGCTGCTCTTATGGGTTTACTATTCCGCCGCGCTCTTATTGATTGGTGCCGAGGTCGCCCACCATCTCCAACAACAGGCGCAGGTGCTGTCCGCCACAGTTACAAAACCTTCTCGGTCAGATCCGGCCATACCGAATGGTCCAGCGGCATAAGAAAACCGGTTCATCTCGTCTATTGTGTTCATTTCGTTGAACGAATTCCACACCACATACACCAAACAGACCAGATCAACCAGAAAGACCGAATCAGGCTGTCGGCTTCTGGACTTTTACTGGCGGGGATAGCTCTTCGTGGCTAGAATGGCACCAGACACCAGAAGGAACCCCCCTCATGTTCGAAGACTTCGGGAAAGACATGCTCATGCTCGGCGGCACGGTGATTGGCTTCATCGCGGCCATGTTGTCTGTCATCGAGAAACTGTTGGATTTCCGGAACCGGATGACACCGAAGAAGGAAAGAAAATCCCCTTCCCCAAGTGAACGTCCATTCTCCGACCCAGCGCCCACTCCTGCAATCGATTTCTTTTCGTCGAAACCCTTCCGCGGCGTCTCCTATCTCCTCTTGTACGAAACCAGCGTCATCATCGCAGCAGGCCTGATTCTCAATTACGTTGGACTCACACTCAGTCGTCATCTGGAGAGCATTCTCTTCCTCGATATGACGGGAACAGCACTGGTTGCGTTCCTTCTGGGCCCCTGGTGGGGAGCCATCGCAGCCCTCCTCTCGAACTCTGTGGTGAACTGGTTACTGTACCCGGAGACCGGAGCGGATGTGGTGATTTTCCCTTGGTCGCTGGTGAGTATGACTGGCGCCTGTTATTGGGGTTGGATGGCCCGGCAATCAGGCTTTCAAAAGTATCTCCGCACAGGCCGCAGTTCCGCCCTGTCCCATGCCTGGTTCCTCTATATCTTTGGCGTCGGCAGCGCGATCGTCATGAGTCTGCCGGGAACCTTTATCCAGGCGGCACTCAATGAGCAAACGACCTTTGCCTTAAACCCCGCCGTTGCCGAAACGGTGAGCCTACGCGTGCTCCAATGGGAACAGACGGTGCATCTCTACCTCGAATCCCTTTTCGGGTTCACCTGGGGCGAAAGTGTGAGTTGGTGGATGGTGAATTGGTTCCAGAACTGTATTCGCTATATTCCTGACAAAACCATGAGCGCGGCCATCGCGCTCGTGGTCCTCAAGTATGGCTATCCTCTGTTTGAACGCGAGCTCATTCATGGCGGACCGGCGGGCGAACGTCCAAATGATGAACGCATCTTGCCGCTCGTATTGGGATTGCTTTATGCCCTCCCCTTCGCCGCCTTGCTCAGCAGCGAAACCTATGGAGGAGCCGCCTATTGGCCTCTGTGGGCATTGCCCTGGCTGTTTATTGGGGGTGGCTATGTCTACTTACGGTACTGGGGAACAGGTGAGGCCGCCTTGCAGGCAGCCAGACTTCAACGAGCCGACCGCTATGCCCGCGCGCTGAAACAAATCGGACGGGAAGCCTCCCATGAGTTCTGCAAGCGATTGACCTTCATGACTCTGATCGTCAGCCTGGTTTTTGCCCTCTGTCTTCCCATTCTTTTGACAGACTTTTACCGTGCCACCTTCAAGTTCTTCTGCGTCGTCTATGGATTTCTGCTCGTGGTCCACCTCGTACGTATCTCGATCGCCCAAAACATTTCCGTCGCGCGCGCGAACGATTGAGCGTAAGACATGAACGGTGGGATGCAGGGGGTGAACGAATATCCCCTTTCAATCTCTTGAGGCCTGAGGTCTCATGCTTTGTGCAACTGTAGGAATCGAGCGATAGCCGATCGGGTGATGAGCCCTACGATTTCATCATTCTCCAGCACCACGAGACGATCCCACTCACCCTGGGCCATGAGTTCCATCGCCTGCATGATGGACCAGTCCGGATGGATGCAGAAAGCCGGCGACGTTGGGCGCATGACCTCGCGAACGCGACGCCACGGCCAGAGTCCTGTAGGAAGTGCTTGAACATCTTGGACCGTGAGCACCCCGAGAACCTGCCCTTCACTGGATATTGGAAATCCACCAAATCCATGCACGACAAAGTACTGATCGACCGCGTCCTGCACGCTCATATCCGGAGGCAAGGTCACGACGCGGTGGACCATGACCTGGCGAACAGTCACCGACGTCAACGAAGTCCGCTGGGCCGCCTGCCGTCTGCTTGACAGAGCTGCCGAAAAGAGGAATGCACCGATAAAGATGAGCCAGCCTCCGTTCGTCGCGATAGATTCTCCTAGCGTACCGGACCAGGCCCCCACCATCAAGACTGCGCCGATCAACCCAAGACCCACACCAAATCCCAGTCCAGCGAGCGCGGCTTGACTTGTCGCTCGATTGAAATCCCTGTTCCAGGCCCAGAGCCCAGCCCGTAACACACGTCCCCCATCTAACGGGAACCCGGGGATCAAATTGAAAAGTCCGAGCTGTACATTCACCATGCCGAGCAAACTCGCGAGGACGACGAGTCCTTGAAACCCGGGTTGCGCGAAAACATATTCCACTGCTAGGGCTCCGCCGAGACACGCAGCCCCAAGGATCAAACTCACGAGCGGTCCTGCCATCGCAATCAAAAATTCGGATCGTGGACTGGGTGGTTCCTTTTCCATATGCGCCACCCCTCCGAAAATAAACAACGTAATCTGCCGGATCGGGATGTGGTAGCGCAGCGCCACATAGGAATGCCCCAACTCATGGAGCAGGACGGAGAGGAACAACAAGATGGCGGCAACGCCACCCATACCCCAATAGCGTGGAACCGACAGATCGGGCAACGTTCCCGGCAAATACCCCACCGCCAATGACCAGGTCACAAAGAAGAACACAACAAACCAAGAGGCATGCACATGAATCGGGATGCCGAGCGCACGACCGATTCTCCAATTGGGTAAAGACATATATCCACCGTAACAGTGCGGGAATTGAAGCGTCAACTCGGCTTCGACGCCTGGATCGGGTATACTCTTGACCATGCGACCGCTCCAGATCTCACGGATACTGGGTATTACCTTCACGGTGCTGCTCACTACGGCGATGCCTCTTGTCACGCAGGCGCAAGTCATCAAGTCAGGCCCGTCCTCGTGTCCCGGAGTCGCCTTGACATTCGACCTTTGTCCGGTGCGCAACGGAGCGGGCTACGATCAGGCGCTGATCGACTATTTGATTGAGCAGAAAATTCCCGCCACCTTCTTTATGTCCGGGAAATGGATCACGAAACACGATCAGCAAGTACGGGCTCTGCTCCAGGTCCCGTTTTTCGAAGTCGGCACCCATGGGGAGGTCCACGCCCATCTACCGCTTCATTCAGCCGATGAGCAGAAGCAAGAAATTCTCGGACCGGTTCGTCTGCTCAAAGCCAAGTACGGTCATGACGCGACGTTGTTTCGCCCTCCCTATGGGGAATTCAACGACGACACGGTCAACGTGGCCCGAGCCCTCGGCCTCCAGTTCATTCTCTGGGATGTCATGTCCGGCGATCCCGATCCGACACTCACCGCAATCCGGATCGAAGATCGGCTCAAACGGTTGGTCAGGAAGGGCAGCGTCATTGTGATGCATGCCAACGGGAAGGGTAGGCATACCTACGAGGTTGTGCAAGACCTGCATCAGCAGCTCCTGCCCCAGCGGAATCTCACTCCTATGACCATGAGCGATCTCCTAATCTGTAATGGCCAGGCAGCCCCATGACCGATCCGATTGTTCGGCCCATGACGGTGGAGGATCGAGCCGCCGTCATAGAGTTGCTTGCAGACTCCGATCCATGGAAGCGACTGGGCTACCGGGCCAGTGACTGGGACGGCTATTTCACACCCCTCCCACAGGGGCGTGACAGTTACGTCGTGGACCAGAATGGCAGGGCGGCCGGCATCGGAGTCGTTCGCCAGAAATTCCTGCTCGGCGACTATGTAGAATTGTTTGGGGTGGCAGACTGGGCAAGGGACAAGGGGCTAGGAAGGTTGTTGCTCGCCCACATCGAAGCGGTGGTCTTCGCAAGGGCGAGGAACCTCTTCGCCTGCGTATCGGATTTCAACGACCACGCCCGGCACTTTTACAAGAAGCAGGGCTATCTGGAGATCGGCCCTATGCCAAATTTTCTGATCTCTGGCAGTGCCGAAATCCTGCTGCGCAAGACCAGCGGCCCCGCGAGGGAGCCGCGTCCATAGTCATGGGGCACTCGTCGATGGTAAGACAGGTCTATCAGCCTTTTGCTGTGTGCCGATAACATATGACTGTTGACCAATGATGGAGTCCCATGAAGGTCAAGAAGCTCCTCCACACCCGCATGAGGGTCAGCGACATGGACCAGACGATCAACTTCTACACCGACGTCCTCGGATTGGAGGTTCTGGAGCGTAAGGTCTCGCCGCGCGGCTCGCACTTGGCTTTTCTCAAGGTGCCCAATAGCGAGGAGCTGATTGAGCTGACCAGTTTTCCTCCGAGCGGGCCAGTGAGAGTCCAAGAAGACCTCGTCCATCTCGCCTTTCAGGTAGAGAGCCTCGACGACACCATCGCGTCGCTTAACGCGAAGGGAGTCAAGGTCACAGACGGACCCACCCAAACATCCTCCGGCAGCCGCTTCATTTTTATCGATGCCCCGGACGGTTACGAAATCGAACTCATCGAACGCCCGGCTGGCGTCAAGATCGTGTAAGATCCCTTCGCGTCCCTCTTTCCCTCCCCACACCGTTCATGCTAGGTATCTCTCCCTGTCTCCCTCTATTCAAGGAACTGCGCATGAAAAATGGGTTCTTTCGCGGGCATGGGCTGGGCAATGACTATATTGTGATGGACCCCAAAGACCTGTCGTTCTCGCTCACCCCGTCACGGATCAAAGCCATCTGTGATCGTAACTGGGGTCTCGGCAGCGATGGAATTCTTTCGCTGGTTTCGTCAAAGCACGCAGACTTTGGCCTGCGCATCTTCAACCCTGATGGGAGCGAGGCGGAAAAATCCGGTAACGGCCTGCGTATCTTTGCCCGCTATCTTCACGCCACCGGCAAAACGAAAAAACAGCACTTCACCGTCGAGACCAAAGGCGGGCTGGTGACCATTGCGCTGCATGTGGACCGGCATGGGGATGCCAGTGCCGTCACCGTCGAAATGGGACGGGCCACGTTCCAGCCAGGGGCGCTCCCCTGCACCCTCATGATCAACGAATTGATCGAACAGCCCATCGACGCTGCAGGCCAATCCCTCACCTTTACCGGCGTGAGTGTGGGGAATCCCCACTGTGTTGTCTTCAAGCCGGTCGGGCAGTCCTGGTCGAGAGAGGATCTCTTGACACTCGGGCCGGCACTGGAGAACCATGCGCTCTTCCCGAGGCGAACGAACGTTCAACTCGCCGTGCCGACAGGTCCTAAAGAGCTCTTTATTCTGATCTGGGAACGTGGGGCCGGCGAAACCCAGGCCTCCGGATCCTCCTCTTGCGCCGCGGCGAGTGCGGCTGTCCGTCTTGGGCTGGTGAAGAGCCCTGTGACGGTGAAGATGCCAGGGGGTCAGCTCAACATCGAGGTCGCCAAGGATTTCAGTCTCACCATGAAGGGTCCGGTCGCTGAAGTCGCGCGTGGAAGTCTCAGCCCATCTTTTGTACGTGGTCTGCACCGAGAGAGCTAGCTGCCGTCACCAATCAGTTTTGTATGCCTGGCCCCAGGTTGCCCGTTCACCTTTCAGACCGTAGAATGTTGAGGCACTCATGGCAGTATGCTGAGGCTGACAGCGTATGCAACGTTCTACCGAATTCCAATCGAAACTCGACCACCTACCAGACCAGCCGGGGGTCTATCTGTTTCGCGACAAGCAGGGTGAATTACTCTACATCGGGAAGGCTGCAGTCCTGTCTCACCGCGTGCGGTCTTACTTTCAGAAAGGGACCGACCACTCTCCGAAACAGACCGTCCTGGTGAGCCACATCGCAGACCTCGAAACGATCGTCACCCGCTCGGAACTCGAAGCGCTCATTCTTGAAAGCAATCTGATCAAACAGCATCGGCCCCGGTTCAATGTGGTCTTACGGGACGACAAGCAATATCCCTACCTTCGTCTGCCGATCAAAGAGCACTTCCCACGCCTCTCCATCGTCCGCCGCGTACAGCAAGACGGCGCACTCTACTATGGCCCCTACACACCCGCAGGCGCCTTACGGGAGACACTGCGAGTCATCAAAAAAGCCTTCCCCTTGGCCACCTGTACGATCGAGATTGACGGCAAAGCGGAGCGAGCCTGTATCGAATTCGAAATCAAGCGGTGCATGGCGCCCTGCACCGGCAATCAATCGAAAGAAGACTATCGCCGTATCGTCGAACAGGTGCGTCAGTTTCTCGAAGGGCGTGACCATGAATTGTTGGATGACTTGCGCACCCAGATGGAAATGGCGGCGGAACGTGAGGAATTCGAGAAGGCGGCGCGCTTGCGCGACCGTCTCTTCAACATCGAACGCACGCTGGAGAAGCAGCGCATTACCCAAACGACGACCACCGATCAAGATGTGATCGGTCTGGCGCGGCAAGGTTCGGCGGTCGATCTCCAGATTCTCTTCGTGCGCGGCGGTCTCCTGATCGGACGCAAAGACTTCTTTTGGCCCCATTCTGCCGACGCAGGTGACGAGGAACTCGTTCGATCTGCCATTGAACAGTTCTACAACAAAGACGGTCAACCGCCCAAAGAGTTGCTCATCCCCACCGACCTCGACGATGTGACGGTGATCGAAGAGTGGCTCTCAGGCAAACGCGGGAACGCCGTCCGTATCGTCGCACCTGAACGGGGCGTGAAACATCAGTTACTTCTCCTGGCAGAGGAAAACGCCGCCGCCGCTGTTGCCAATCATCTGCGAGACGAGGAAATCGGACGGCAAGCGGTTGAAGAACTCAAGCGGCTGGTACGACTGGACATCGCACCTCGGCGCATCGAAGGATTCGATATTTCGAACACCATGGGCAACCAATCCGTCGCCTCCATGGTCGTATGGGAAGACGGTCAGATGAAGAAAGCCGACTACCGCAGATTCAAAATCCAAACGGTCATCGGCGCCAACGATTTTGCCAGCATGCAGGAAGTCGTCACGCGCCGCTATGGAGAGAGCGAGGACCTTGCACGCCCGGATCTCATCCTGATCGACGGAGGGTTAGGCCAACTCGCTGCAGCCATGGAAGGGCTGAAACAGGTCGGCCATCAGGACCTGGCCATTATCGGATTGGCCAAGGCTCGCGGCGAAAAAGACGAGCGGATATTCCTGCCTGGTCGAAAAAACCCTATTGTGCTTCGGGCGAATTCCCCGGCCACCCACCTTGTCCAACGCATTCGCGATGAAGCCCATCGATTTGCGATCACATTCCATCGCAAACTGCGCGGCAAGGCCCTGATGGCTTCGCAATTGGATCAGGTGATCGGTATCGGTGAGATCACGCGGGCCCGCCTACTCAAACAATATGGCAGTCTGGCGAACATTGTCGCGGCCACGGACAGTGAATTAACCGTAGCCGGCCTCGATGCCAAGACCGTCGCGGAGATGCGGAAGGCGCTTGCGAAACCGACTCCGTCTCGCAGTTGAAAGAGATCGTCCCTTGCACGCAGATTCCTGCAAACTAACAGGGCCCCGCATCGATCCGGATCGAGCGGGGTGCATGGTGGAGACGGTTTAGGTTCGGGAATGAGACCCTCGCCGATAATTCTTGGTGCAGTTCAGGCCGGACACCTGTCTCTCTCTTCAAAACATGAATTTGAAACTGAAGGTTCCCAAGTGGATATGGGCATGGTAGTTCCCGTTGACGGTCGGATTGAGGTTGCCGGCAACCGTGCGAGGTTCATAGAGCCATTCCTGAAAGGCGACGTCGAAACCGATAGCCTTCGGCCAGGGCATGGAACCTTGTTGGCCCCCGCACATCATCATGCCTAAAAAACGCCCACCTTCTTTACATAAGAATCCTGCCCCGATCGAAATGGTGTGGGCTGGAAGTGAGGCGACTGCTGGATTGTAGGTCCTGTCGGGAACCGGATCCTCTGTACGTGTGTACCCGGAACGAACCGCTACATCCCAACGGGGAAACCAGGCAGGATCGAGCCATTTATACTCAGTGCCGATGGCAACAAGCGGCACCGTCTTCCATTGTTGTGGTTGGAGGATGCCGCCGCCTGAGGAAAGATGGACGTCGAGATCACGATTCGACTTCCATCCGACATATTCCACATCAAGCTCCAACTTCCATTCCCGCTCTCTCGTACGAACTGGCCAGATTGCAATGGCTCCGGTATAGATCTCGGGGAGTACCAGGTTGGTGGACGCATCGGCCACCTTCGTCCCGTTGATCAATAGCGAGCCATTCAACGGCACCACAGCCTGGGTACGATAGACTAGGCCGATAGAGGCGATCGGTTTGTCATCGCTGTTTCTCAGGGGTGTATAGAGCAGGCTGAAGTTTGCGCCGGCCCCTGTTCCGTTGCCATTGAGTTCGAAAGAAGCGCCACCAATGGATTGTTTCTGCTCGACATGCCCCTGTCCGAGAAAGCTTGCAAAAGTATAGATGTCTGCGCCTACGCCAATGGCCAATTGATTATTAATCTTATAGGCCATGGTCGGCTTGATATCGATCAGTGGAAGCGCGGCAGAGGTGACGGCGCTACTGAAGGGGCCATCCATGGGATAGCGGATGTTCAAACCGAACGGCGAGGTGAGACCGAGTCCGACCGTCACGTTCGACAAACTATTCCATCCGAACGCTCCCAGGTTCGCACTTAAATAGGAATAGCTCGGTGGGGGAAGCGCGACACTTCCTCCAAAGTCCCCTCGACTGTCTATCCCCGTCGGGCTTGTGAACTTGACAGACCCCCCAACAAGAGTTGTTCCGCTAAGCACCTGGACTCCGTCCACTTGGGTCAGTCCTGCAGGGTTGTAATGAATGGCCGAAGGGTCGTCAGCCTGGGCGCTGAAGGCATTTCCTTGCCCGGCCGCAGTCGCACTCTGTGGCTGAAACCGCACTCCCTGCGCATGTCCTAACGGCGGACATAGAACCAAAAGCAGTGCCAAAGCCAAAAGGCACCGTACAACACCCATCCCATACTCCTAAATATTGTGAGTCTTTAACTGACAGCCATGAGAATATGTTTTTCCCGTGGCAATGGAAACTCCTGCGAAACTTTGCGTGTATAGCTGATCGACTACAATATCGCTAGGGCCAAAATACCCCTCGCAAAACGGATTTGTGGTATGGTAGCCTTACAGGCCGCACCTAATAAAAGAGACATATCATGTCCCATGTAGTAGGGAAAAAACGCCCCTTCCCTAAAGCACTCTTTACCCAGCTGACCAAAGCCGACTGTGAAAACTTTATTGAAGTACTGCACTTTGCGGCTGAGTCCGTGTGTGTCGAAGATGTCAAAGGTGTCCTCACCAGGTTTCAGGCGCTTTTCCCCTTTAACCGGGTGATTGGTGGACTTGCAAAACTCGGTCGCACGGGTGCATTTGAGGGTTTTACCAATGTGCTGAATGTCAGCTATCCGGAGGAATGGATCCGCCTCTACTGGCAGAAAGGGTATTTTGAAGTCGACCCGGTTCTCCAGACAGCCTTACGGAAACCAGGGACCCAACATTGGGAAAGTACCTACAAAACCGCATGCTCGGACAAACAGAGCGAATTTATGGCAGCGGCGAAGGAGTTCGGTCTAGGGGATGGGATCACAACAGGGTCAGCGGATTCAGCATGCGGAATCGCGACTTTTTGTTCATTTGCCTCTGCCGAACGCGTAGACGCAAAGCGGTATGTACCGTTGGTTGAGTACTTTGGGTACCACATCCACCTTGCTCTTTTGCGGACCGCCCCAAAGAGTTCGCAAGCAGTTGCTCCCTGCGTCAGAGAACTCACACTACGAGAGATGACCATCCTCAACTGGGTGAAAAACGGTAAAACGAACTGGGAGATCGCCAAGATCATCGGCGTATCTGAGCGGACGATACGGTTCCATGTGGAAAGCATCTTCTCGAAGCTTGACGTTACCTCACGATCGCATGCGGTTGCGACTGCCATCGAACACGGCCTACCGAATGTGGTGTAATTGCACTCGGTAGGAGTGATCTCCGCCGGTATTTCATCACGCCTCTGCACCGACCAATCCCAACTTCTCGCAGTTCGCATATGAAGAGGTTCGCCCCACAATCACCTCGCCCTGCAGCGTCTCAATAGAGGAGATCCAGTTCAGGAACTGTGGCTTCTTGATTGCATTTTCCTCGTCAAATCGAACCATGTCGTACAGCGCTGCTACGGAACTGGCGCCAGCTGGAGGAAGCACCACTGGTTCTCCTATCATTTCACAGGGAAACCCTAGTGCTCGAAGCGCTCGAAAGAACCGATGCTCGACCTCAAGATAGTAGTACCGAATCTCGTTCTCAACCGCCCATTGGTAGACGCCTTTCAATAGTGCCAGCATCATCCTGGATGAGAGTCCTCTATCTCGGATTTCAGGATCAACAGCAAGCCTGGTGATCTCCGCCGTATCTGGACCTTTTCTGATTTGGTAGCCAGACGGGAGCAAGGCTCCGAACTCTTTTTCAAGCATGAATTGGCTGGAAGAGGGAAGGAGTCGTGCTACCCCAACCACCGCACCATCATCTCTAACCAGTCCAACGGTTGTCGCCCACAAATCGTATAAATCTATCTCTTGTCTATCCTCCGTTTCAGGAACCCACTTCAGTGACTCGGCAAACACTTTATGCCGAAGTCGATAAGATTGAGCAAGCTGTCCACCGTGCAACGTCTTTACGACAAAGCCATTTTCGCTGAACTCGACATCTTTTACCCTACGCATCGGCGATCTCCCTTCATAGAACACATGAAAAATGTACCGTCTTGTCGGCTATTGGTTTTTCATAACCTACGTATTGTGTCACCTGGCGGAACCGCCAGGTGACGCCGGATGCCCTAGTCGGGTACTACAGTAGTGTTCTTTCAGGCTATGGCATCCCCGGGAGAGAAGACTCCGTTGACGCTTCGCGTCACATACATTGGAAAGGGAATTCCACATGATGAAAGATCGGCGGGGGTTTCAGATTCTCGACGGGTTTCGGCAATTCTCTGACAAGCCGACGCGACCGCGTGCGTCCCTCGCGCAAGGGATTTCCTACGACACCACTGAGTCGATACCCTTCCTGCTCTGTGAACATGTTGGAAGCACACTTGTCTCTGCGCTCAAGGCGTCCGAGCAACGATTAAGCGCGCTGCTTCACGACCGCAGCCGCATCGGACGGGAACTGCACGACTCTGTGCTGCAAGCGCTCTATGCCATCGCGCTTAGCCTTGCGCAATCCCCTGAATTGCGCAGGGATGCGCCACCTACTCTGCCGAATGCCCACGGGTATGCGACCGACCAGCTCAATAAGCTGATCCAAGACATCCGACGCATGATACTGAGTGTGGAATCCGACAACATCGATCCCTTTAGACTGGTCTGCGAGTTACAAGCTCTCGCTCACACCTGCGAAGAGGTGAGCGGATTGCGGGTTCGTGTGGCAGTCGCCCCTGAGGCAGAGGAGATCCTCACCGGCGAAGAAGCACGTGAACTCGTCGCGATTGCTCGGGAGGCCTTGAGTAATTGCGTCCGTCACGCCCACGCCACACAGATCATCATCGCCCTTCGGCATATCGGCTCACGAGTTCGATTGCGCATTTGTGACAACGGAGCAGGCTTCGAAGTCGGGCAAGGCAAACCGAAAGGCCTTGGGTTTGGGCAGATGGAAGGGCGTGTTCGGAAGATCGGTGGCCGTCTGAACATCCAATCAACGGTAGGTCGAGGCACATGCATCACTGCCGACGTGTATCTTGAACCGGTGCTTACGAAGATATGAAACATCCCCGCAATCATCTTGTCCCAGCCTCATCCTCGAATGCTTCCGGTCGTAGGGTGCGCAGGAGCAACAAGACCGAGGCCACAGGCCCTTCGAAGCCGGCCACCCGCCTGGTTGACTCGATGGAGTATTGCTATCGCGCAGTATTGGAGACTTCGAGCAGTCCGATCTTACTTCTCTCGGCCGAATTCATCATTATGGGATGGAACCGCGCGGCCGAAGTCGCCTCTGGCTGGAAGGCCGACGAAGCGCTGGGTCGCAACTATATGGAATTCTGTCTCCAGATGGAGGTGCGTGAGTCGTTCCTGACCAAACTCGCGCAGGTCATTGAAGGAATGGACGTGAGGGGGTACGAAAGCCCCCTCCTGACACGTACGGGCCTACAGACGCTCTTCTCCTGGAATATCTCGCGGGTCCTGGGGACCCATGGGGAGCTGACGGGACTCATGGCCATCGGTACCGCGGTCCTCCCGGCTACTCAGGCAGAGGAGGAACTCCGGCTGGCCCATGCTCGAATACATAGCGAGGCTCGTCGAGCGCAGAGCGTCGCAGAAGAGGAGCGCCGCAGAATTGCACGGGAATTACACGACGAATTCGGGCAGGCCTTGACCGGCTTAAAGTTCGATCTGGCATGGTTTGGCATGAAGCTGAGGCAATCATTTGCTCCGATCGGATGCAGGGATCTGCTGAATAAGGTCCAGGCCATGTCGGGTTCAGTCGACGCCCTCCTGGAGTCGGTCCGGGCGACCGCGGCATCTCTGCGTCCTGCGATGCTGGACGACCTCGGACTGGTCCCGGCGTTGGAATGTATCGCGACGACGTTCCGGCTTCGCACGGGCTCGAGCTGCACGTTAGATGTGGCGCCGGCGTTGTCATCCATCGCACTGCCCCCGGAAACGTCTACCGCATTATTCCGAATCGCGCAGGAATTGCTGACGAATGTGATGCGTCACGCCGGCGCTTCGCAGGTACATATACGGCTGTACGAGGGCGACGACAGCGTGACGTTAGAAGTGGCTGATAATGGGAAGGGTATCGACCGCGAGAGGATGACCACGCCTGCTTCCTTTGGGCTTCGAGGAATCCAGGAACGAGCCTCCCTCCTGGGCGGCCACTTTCATATCGTTGGAACGTCCGGGGTCGGGACCACGGCCTCTACCTCGGTGCCGCTTGCGGAGTGCTTCGTCCCATGATTGAAACACAGTTGGTCAAAATTCTTGTCATCGACGATCACGAGGTTGTGCGTCGAGGCGTGAAACAGATTCTTGAAGAGAATTTCCTATACGTCGAGGTCGGGGAAGCCGATACCGGGCAGAAGGGGATTGCCGCAGTGCGGCAGGAGCCTTGGGATCTGGCCATCGTGGATATCAGTCTTCCCGATCAGAATGGGTTGGAACTTTTGTGTGAGTTACACAGCACAGTGCCCCAACTCCCTCTGGTCGTATTGAGCCTGCACCCCGAGGAGCAATATGCCATTCGCGCATTCCGTGCCGGCGTGATGGCCTATCTCACCAAACACACTGCGCCAGAAGAGCTGGCCAAAGCCATCAAGCAGGTCTTGAACGGCCGGATGTATGTGACCGCCTCCCTCGCAGAGCAGATGGCCGGAAGCCTGAGCAAGAATCCCACTGGCCCGGAACATCACACATTGTCTGAGCGAGAATTCGAAGTCCTTGTCTTGTTAGCCAGGGGCCAATCCGTCAAACACATCGCACAGTCTCTCACGCTCAGCATCAAGACCGTCAGTACCTATCGAGCCCGTCTTCTGGACAAGCTGCAACTCTCGACGACTGCAGAGTTGATCCGCTATGCCCTCGACCATCATTTGGTTGAATAAGCGCCATGATGAGTCACTCGTGCATGAATAGTCCGTAGGGCAGCGAAAGAATAGATGTCGGCTGGAACCATTTGTCTCTACGTGAGGATGAGTCCAGCGTCGGACTCCGCTTACAGTGCGTGTCTGTTCAGCTGATTGTTTTTTGTTTTGATCGATTCTAAACACTATGTACGACTCGAAAACCTGTCAACCCTGGGGAAACCATCTGATGACCATCGTCCTCGCCGACGCAGATGCCCACTTTCGCCACAGACTCAAGAAGCGCCTTGAGAAAATTACCGGTGTGAACGTCGTGGGAGAATCGTCGGACTTGGAAGAAACCACCGCGATGATTCTGAACCGCAAACCGGATATCGCAATCCTGAACTCCTCGCTCCGGGATGGCTGCGGCGCCGAAGTTCTCCGGCACATCAAGCGATTGATGGTCCCGCCGACCATTATTGTCGTCACGGACGACCTCTCGCATGACAATAAGAACGACTGCTTTCTCGCTGGGGCCGATTTCTTTTTTGACAAGGGCACGGAGGATCACAAGATGATCCATACCGTTCGCCTTCTTTCTGTACCTCATAGCCAGATTCAAGTGTTGGACTCTCCCATTGCCACGCGCAATGATTGATACCGCTCTTCCGTAATCGCCGCCATCGCTATCATGAACTCATCGCCGTTATTCGAATTGACAGGTCGCTCCTTTGCCGACTAGGATAACGCGCCGTGAGCCATTCCGATCCTTCAGAAACCACCGCAGTGACGCACACCCAATCTGCCGGTAGCCGTATTGAGCACCTGTTTGAAACCCTCGTGTTCGCCAGTCGCTGGATTCAAGCCCCCCTCTATGGCGGCCTCATCGTGGCCGAGCTGCTCTACGCGTACAAGTTTCTCGTCGAACTGTGGGAGATGATCAGCCACATCAATCAGCAACAAGAGACCGTCTTCATGCTGGGGGTCCTGGGGCTGATCGACGTCACCATGGTGGCGAATTTGCTCACGATGGTGATTATCGGCGGCTATGCCACCTTCGTGAGCAAATTGGATTTGGAGGGCCATCCCGATCGACCGGACTGGTTGACCCACATCGACCCCGGCACCATCAAGATTAAACTTGCGGCCTCGCTGATCGGTATC
>Ga0207104_1068_pt1 | contig 24166 bp, 26 predicted proteins | sample Alteio_BWMinHeat_79_FD_153538 | JGI IMG/M metagenome (GOLD analysis project Ga0207104, IMG submission 153538) | Enriched cells from forest soil in Barre Woods Harvard Forest LTER site, Petersham, Massachusetts, United States -... | ecosystem: Environmental > Terrestrial > Soil > Temperate forest >...
AGGCTATTGACAATGCAATGGAACCCCTAAAGAATTCCACTATTTAGCCGATATCGGATTAAATAAATTTAAAAGGTGAAAGTAATGGCTGCTGACAATCCCATCAACTCAGTTCCCCCTTTGTCGCCAGCCGAATCGGTACCAGCCAAGACAGATATTAAAACTACCTCAACAAAACAAAATCAAACTACCGCCAGGCCCGAAGTATCTCAAGACACAGTAACATCTCTTTCTGCAGCCGCTAAGGCAGCACTTTCACGCAACGACGTCATTGCAACAGATAAAGTCAATGAAATCATGCTGGCAATTTCGCAAGGAAAATTTGAAGTGAAGGCGGAGAAAGTTGCAAAGGGTTTAATCAGCAGTGTAGTAGAATTACTGAATACAAAAAAGAAAAAAAAGAAACCAACTAATTAACCTATGGATACTTTATTAAACTGCATACAAAACGAAGTAACGGCAATGGCAGACCTCATAGAGCTGTTGCAACAGGAGCAGGCAGCGTTAGTTCAGGCCCCCACTGCAGAATTGATCGAACAAATTAGAACCCATACCGAACAGAAAAATCAACGGGTTGAACATATTTCACAATTAGGCCAAGTGCGTCGCGATGAGTTGCGCCGTTTAGGTTTTGATTCGCAAGAGACGACATCGCCACAATGGCTACAAACAGAAGAACAAACACAGCGCTGGAAAGAACTGATCAGTCGAACCGCACAAGCAAAAGAGCTTAATCGTGTCAATGGCATACTAATTTTTAGACACCTTGCTCGAACTCACACTATGTTGGAAGTTTTATGCGGAAATCGCCAACCTAATTCTGTCCCCCAACTTTACGGTGCGGATGGTCAATGCAACAGTCCACGTGGGAATACGCAGGGAATTACTGCTTAGGCTGGACCGATAGGGCTACGTATAAAAGAGCGATACGCAGCCCTATAAAACAAAAAACTTGTGTTATAGGGCTGCGTATCATAAAATTATACGTAGCCCTATAACACAAGGTCGCAGAATGATTATTGGTCGCATCAGAGAGAAAGTTATCCTCAAGCGTGTTCTTGAGTCTGAAACTGCGGAGTTTGTAGCTGTATTTGGCCGACGACGAATTGGAAAAACATTCTTAATTGAAGGTTTTTTTGAACAGCAAGATTGCGCATTTTTTCATATGGTGGGCATCCAAAAAGGCGCTTTAAAAACCCATCTCAACGAATTTTTCAGAGAGCTCGGTGAAGTGTTTTATCATGGCGCCAAAATAGAGACGTCTTCTACCTGGATGCAGGCGTTTGAAGCACTGATGAATGCTATTCAGCATCGGTCACAGCCGCAACCCATTGTTTTATTTTTTGATGAATTTCCATGGCTGGCTACCAAAAAGTCGGGGCTGATGGAAGCATTGGAATATTATTGGAATCGTTTTTTAAAAAACGATAAGCGGGTAAAGCTGGTTATTTGCGGCTCAAGCGCATCCTGGATTATTAAGAAGATCATCAATAATCTAGGAGGACTTCATAATCGAATCACTGAACAAATTAATCTGCAACCGTTTAATCTCACGGAAACTAAGTTATTTTTGGATAGTCTTGACATACGCTTAAGCAAGCTTCAGATACTTGAGTTGTATTTCGTGATAGGAGGCGTTCCCTATTACTTGAACCAACTTCAAAAAAATCTATCCGTCTCTGAAAATATCAATAATCTTTGTTTTAGAAAACAGGGTCGTTTGTATGACGAATTTAAACAACTCTTTGCGTCGTTGTTCGATGAAGCGGAAAGTTATGAAGAATTGGTGAGAGTTATCGCGTGTAATCGCCATGGCATCAGTCGCGAAGAAATTGAAAAAAATGTTCAGCATACCCAAAAAGGAGGCACGCTCACTAAGCGCTTGCAAGACCTAGAGATGGCCGGATTTATTAAGAAATTTTTGCCCATCGGTCATGCTAGGCGAGGGATGTTTTACCGCATCTTGGATGAATACACACTATTTTATCTCCAGTGGATAGAACCTGAAAAAAATAATATGGCGCTTGAAATCGACGATGGGCAATTTTGGTTAAATATACTTAAGATGCCACAGTATCAATCTTGGCATGGTTATGCCTTCGAGTCGGTGTGTTATAAACATGTTTCGTATATTAAAAAAGCGCTGGGCCTTACTATGGCCACCCACATAGGCGCTTGGCGCTATACCCCCAAAACTCACGAAGACGGATCTGGTGCACAAATCGACTTGTTATTTGATCGACGAGACGACGCCATCACTTTATGTGAAATTAAATATTCCGAAAAACCGTTTGTCCTCGATAAGGCATGTGCTGATAATATAAAGCGACTTGCCAATACATTTCGCACCGTCACACGCTCAAAAAAACAAATCTTTATGGTGCTCATCACCGCAAGTGGATTAAAGGCAAATGCTTACTCCAAAGAGACCATTGCAGCGGTGGTTTCTTTGGATGACTTTTTTGATGACAGGAATTAAAGTTCATTATTCCCCTTAGCCCTTTGCCCTCGTTTTTTATATTATTTTCTGGAAGAAAAAGTCATGGATTTTTGAGATGCATTCCGGGGACTCCGCCTGACAACCTCTTATTGTGGTTTCCACGCATAGAGGTATCCACAATAGATTACTGTGCTTATCAGAATTTACAATGAAGGCCTAGGGCTTAAAAAATTATTACTTGGCACCGTGCCCGGTAGTTATGTAAATCGTGAGGCGAGTAGAAAATGCAGGTAGTTGCTGCCACAAGGTCGAATGTAAGTGTTCCGTTTCCTGTAAATGGAGAAAATTGCTCGGCAGTCAAAACCAAACTTTCAAATGAACAACTAGTGGCGCCGATAAAGCAAGAGAATGTCGATTTAGCCAATCATGTTTCACTTCAAATTTTTAGTTCAGAAATAACCAAGAAGAATAAAAATGTCATCATCTTTCTGCATGGCGGTCCTGGGATTGAATATAACCAAAATTTCGAGCATGTGACATCATGGTTTCTCAAACATGGTTATACGCTTGTGGCCCCTGAAATCGCTGGCAGCAGCAGGCCGGGACTGGAAAATACGTCAAATTCATACACACAACCACCAAATTATGTAAGAGACCTGAAATCGGTCATTCAATGCTTGCGCGAACGATCGGATTTTCAAGGCAAAGAATTCTGCGCAGTTGCGCATAGTTGGGGCGGATTTCAGCTAGCCAGTTTGTTGACAGATCCAAATAGTTCTTTGGAAGACAGAAATTTTTTTAGACAAGTTGTTTTTGTAAGCTCCAATTTAGATTCGGCACAAACGCGGTTTTTTACAGCCCCCTTTAGAAACCCACCCTATGTAACTGACATGGATCAAGTGCTGAGTGATTTTAAAGAGCGGCATGCAGGTTCCGCGAGTGAAGGTCGTGATCAGATAACAGTGGTGAATAATCCTGTGATAAATCAGGCTCTCAATGAGAAATTTTCTCCGTATTATCGACTTGAAAAAATGCCCCTGGACGTCCCTTATCTGTTCTTCCATGCCATGGATGATACGCAAGTTCCCGCAAGCCAGAGCATAGACTCTTTCGAAAAAGTAAATAGCGCGGGTGGCAATGCTAAGATAGTCATCTGCACCAATGGTAAACACGGATTTTTCAAGACAGAAGCGCATCATCATGCTGATGTGATGACTGCTTGTTTTGATGCGATTGACAATCTTATTAAACAACCTGACTTGCTGCCGAAAGCAACGATCAATAGTCAGTGCTTCGATGATTTAGACTCTGAAAAGCTCGAAAGCAAAATCCTTGAAACAGATAAAACCTATAAAAATTATAAAAAATTGCTAGAAAGTTTTCATAAAGAAGATGAGGTTGGGGGAGAAGAGAAGCGGGAAAATGAGATTCCGCGGAAAAGAGCAGTTCTCACACAGATTAAAAAGGACAGCGAGGAGTTGCTGGAATTGTTCATAAGCGAGAACATGCCAAAAACAGATTCAGACTTTCAACGCGTTGAGCAAACTATTTCATTGATTAATAAGGAGCTTGAGCTTTACAAAATGTAATCTTTTGATTACAATTACCTATGACTTACACGGTAAAACGACTTGAAGAGTTCTCAGACTGGCTTAAAAGTCTAAAGGATGGGCTAACCAGGCAACGTCTTAACAAGCGTTTGCGGAAAGTCCAGCTTGGCAACTTGGGTGATGTAGAGCCGGTAGGAGAAGGTGTGTTTGAAATGCGCGAACACTTTGGGCCAGGTTGGCGAATGTACTACGTCCAGCGAGGTGATTTACTTATTGTGATGCTTGGGGTGGGGGTGACAAATCAACTCAGCAGGCTGACATTGTTAGAGCGACTAAGCTGGCCAAGTCATTGGAGGATTGAGCGATGGCTAAAAAGATTAGGGTTTCCGAGCTCTCTGAGTTCGATGCAAGCGAGTATTTGAATACAGAAGAGGAAGTGGCTGCATACTTAACAGCTGTTCTTGAAGAAAATGATCCAGGGCTTTTGGCAGCAGCCCTCGGTGACATTGCCCGTGCACGTGGTATGACCCAGGTTGCCAAAGAGGCGGGTATGGCTCGCGAGGCTCTGTACAAAGCACTTCGTCCAGGTAGTGAACCACGATTTGAGACGATCGCCCGAGTTTGCGCAGCACTCGGTGTGCGCTTGGTTGCGCAGCCTGTGCATGCGGCATCATGATGCGGTGATGCTCGCTACCCTCAGCCTACCACCCTAGCGCCGTGCGTTGAACCGCCCGTTCCAAGACACTTTGGATCGGGACTGATAAGTAAGGCATGATGATAAATAGCATCAGCAGTCCGATGATCAGCGTCAAAGGAAAGCCGATACCAAACAAATTAAGTTGCGGCGCTGCCCTTGTCAAAATTCCTAATGCTAAATTGGTGACCAACAGCGCTGCGATAATCGGAAGAGCAAGTTGTACACCAGAACTAAAGATAATCGATGCGGCGTGCATGATTTGCATCCAGGTATCCGGTTGGTTTAATAAACTAGTGCTGACTGGTAACCTGACAAAGCTTTCTACCAAAGTACTCAGCAACACTAAGTGCAGATTGAGACTTAGATACACCATGGTCATGATGATGATCAGAACTTGGCTAATGACCTGGGTTGTTGCTTGAGTTTGAACGTCAAAAAATGAGGCGAAGCCTAAACCCATCGTCATACTAATCAAGTTACCTGCTAAATCAATGCTGGCAAATACCATTTGTATGGTCAGTCCCATTGCCAGCCCAATGATAAACTGCTCAATCAAAATGAATATTCCCGAAAGCGAACTTGGGCTAATTGGTGGAATATTTTCCAGTGTGGGAGCAACTAATAAGGTGATAAAAACGCCCAGACCAATTTTTATTCGCCTGGGGATAGCACGGTGACCAAAGACCGGTGCAACTGCAATGAGGCCAAGAATACGTGTTAAAGGCCATATAAATGAATTGAACCAGATCTCTAATTGATCACTCGAAATTTCAATCATAGAGCGTCATCAATCCACCAGGTTGGGAATGGCTAAAATCAACTCGCGCGTGTAATCAGTCAATACCGAAAGCATCCACGGGCCGGCAAAAACAAGCACTAAACATATCCCGATAAATTTGGGAATGAATGACAGCGTCATCTCGTTAATTTGGGTGGCTGCTTGAAAGATACTGATGACTAATCCAATGATTAAAGCAGCCAGTAGCATGGGAAGAGCAACCATTAATGTCACTTGCATCGCATGCTGACCTATGGTGATGACTTGTTCTGGGCTCATCGTTATTCGCTAGTAAAAACTTTGGGCTAAAGAACCGATCAGCAGTTGCCAACCGTCGACTAACACGAACAACATCAGTTTGAATGGTAATGAAACAATGGAGGGTGACATCATCATCATACCGATCGACATCAACACGGATGCGACCACCATATCAATAATCAAGAATGGAATAAAAATGGTAAAACCGATTTGAAACGCGGTTTTTAATTCACTGGTAATAAACGCGGGGATTAGTACCGTTAAACTGACGTCCTGCGGTCCTTTTACTTCGGGTGAACGAGAAAGTTTCATATATAGTGCTAAATCGGACTCGCGAGTTTGCTTTAGCATAAATTCTTTCAGAGGCTTAGATCCCTTTTCCAATGCTTCAGTAAAAGCAATTTTATTTTCACTAAATGGTTGGTAAGCATCCTGGTGAACCTTATCAATGACAGGGCTCATTACAAATAGCGTTAAAAAAAGCGATAGGCCAAGCAGCACTTGATTAGTTGGAGTGCTTGGCGTACCGATGGCTTGCCGCAATATAGACAGGACAATGATAATGCGAGTAAAACTGGTCATCATCAATAATACGGTGGGGACAAAGGTTAGTGAAGTAAGGATGAGTAACGTTTGAATGCTGAGAGCATAATTTTGTCCACCACCAGCGGCAGGAGAACTCGAAATAATCGGCATTTGGGCAAACGCGCTATCTGAATACAACGAGAGCAATACGCCGAAAACGATAATGCTGAAATTAATCTCTAAATTCGGTATTAGCTTAAAAATTTTTAACATAATTTTGTTAGAACTTGATCTCAACGCGGGGAGCTATTTGTTAAGTTTACGGATACGCTCTGCAGGAGTGATGATGTCAGTTAGGCGCAACCCAAATTTTTCGTTGACAACCACTACCTCGCCTTGCGCAATCAGACAGCCGTTGACCAAAACATCCAACGGGTCGCCTGCCATGCCATCAAGTTCTAACACTGAATCCTGTGTTAGTTGCAGCAAATTTTTGATAGCAATCTTGGTACGTCCCAGTTCTACAGTTAGTTGAATTGGAATATCTAAAATAAAATCAATATCGTTGTGTGCTTCAGAGTTAGTTTGTTTAGGAGATAACTCTTGAAATACAGTTGGCTTGGACTCCTCTGCATTGGTGGTTGGTGCTTCAGCAACTGCAGTGTTACCTTCCTCTTGTCCGGCAGCAGCCGACTTCGGATCATTCTCGCTAGGCGAACTTTGATTCGGCGCGTTTGCATCCATGACGAGCTCCTTGATTAATTTATGACTTAGTAACGACTTCGTGAGCACACAGTAATTTGTCAACTTTTAGGGCATATTGGCTATCAAAAATGCCATACTTACATTCTAGTACTGGGTTGCCATCCACGGTTGCGTGTAGCATATCTGGGATGGATAACGGTATTACATCACCAACACGTAAACTTAAAATATCTCGCAGACTCATGGTGGTGTATCCTAAATCAGCCACCACTTCAACCTCAGCAAGTTGAATTTGTTGGGTCATGAGGCGACGCCAGGGCTTATTCACCGCTACCGCATCACTTTGGATAGAGGTAGATAGCGTATCTCGAATCGGTTCAAGCATGAGGTAAGGTATGCAAAATTGAATTTGACCACTAAACTGGCCTAAGTTCACATTAATGGTGGTACAAACGATAAGATCATTTTGTGTGCCAAAGTTAATGTACTTCGTATTTGTCTCTGAACGTATGTATTGAAATTCGATGGGGAAAATGGGTTGCCAGGATTTGGTAAAGGCATCAAAAATAATATTTAAAATCTGTAAAATAATTCGTTGCTCAGTTTGAGTAAAGTCACGGCCCTCGATTGGCTTATGAAATCGACCATCACCACCAAATAAATTATCCACTAACAAAAATATCAAATTGGGATCAATGACGATCAGAGCGGTGCCATGCAGCGGTTTGATATGCATCAAATTGAGACTGGTCGGTCCAGCCAGCTTTTCCAACAATTCGCCGGATTTCAATAGACTAATAGTATCAATCGATACCGCGACGCTACGAGACAAAAACTTATGCAAAGTGGCACCCAACAGACGAGAACATCGTTCATTAATCAGGTCCAGCACGGGCAGTCGACTGCGTACGATCGGTTGATCAGTTGCAAAGTTATAGTTACGAACATCACCAGTCACTTTTTTATTGGATGTGAGTCCTTCTGGATTTTCAGCAATCCCCTTTAACAGCGCATTAACTTCCTCATCTGAAAGAATATTATCCGGCATGCTGTTCTATTTAGTTAGGTCTTTATTGAATAAGAAAGGAAGTAAAAAATACTCCCGATACTCGACTACTTTCTATTTCCTTTGGCGTCATCTGCTTATTGGTATAGGGGCGTTGAATATCTTTTTTTATCTCTTCAACTAGTTTTGTTTTTCCTTCGTTAGTCAGCAAGTCGGCCACTGACTTACTAGATAATAGAAGCAGGACACGACTTCGTAACTGGGGCATATTTTCTTTGTAATAACTTATTTGATCATCACTTGGAAGCTGCAAGCTAATATTAGTCTGGAGGAATTTGTCACCGGTCTCAGACTGCAGGTTAACGGTAAACACCTCTAATGGAAGAAATACCGCCGGACCTGATTTTTCCTCCGGTGGTGCCGCTGAGGCCGTCTTGAGGGCATCCGACTTGCCAAAATAGAAGAAGGCTGCACCACCGCCGGCAATTCCTAATACTAAAATAATGCCGAGGCCAATAACAATGAATTTCATCTTTGAACTTTTTTTAGGAGGAGCTGCGTCAGTCTTCTCTGTAGTTTCTGTTTCCTGTTTTGACATTTGAATTCCTTTATTAGGGATAAACAGTGGAGTGTAAAAAGCTAAACAAATAGGTTAACTAATCCGTGATCACTTCGAGACCATGCCGGTAGATCCGCATTCATCGAGTTAGTAGTACCAGTCATATCGTCAACTTGAGTCACGTTGTCCCCACCATTACTCCCACGATCGACTTCTGCCTGACCAAAGTCCTGCGGTTTAGGTTGGCTATTAACATTGCATTCACCCAACTGAATTCCTGCTTGTTCCATCATTTCTCGTAATGTTGGGATGGCATTTTCAAGAGCGGCACGTACTTCAGGTTGATGGGAAATAAAGGTTGCATCGGCATGTTGATTATGAACATGAATGACTACTTGGAGTGGACCCAAGTCCGGAGGATTTAAGGTAAGTGATGCGCTCTGATGAGCCCCGAGTGCCATCCAATTTATTTTTTGCCCGAGCGCTTCATTCCAATCTAAGGTACCAACCTGCGGGGTAATCATTTGGGTTAGATTAGCTGAACTGTTTGAGTTAACAGCAAAAGTTGGCGGTGCTAATAGGGGTATTAAAGCAGTGGATGTTAATGCAGGCATTGTTGTGGCTGGCATTAATACCTGGTTACTACTATGGCCGTTGGTAAAATCAGAATCATCGTCGATTATCTTGGTAGTTTTTTCTGTAGCTGGGGTTGCTAGCATGGGGTCCTTCGTGGATGTGTCAGATGAGGGAGGTGTCATCTTTACTGAAAACTCATTGATAGATTCTACTTGGGCTTGTTCTGTATTAGATAAAACAGGGGAATTACTTGTACTCGTCGTTTGCGCTGCATCAGCTAAAACAATAGGGTTAGGGGCATCAAGCTCGGTCTGTATTTCATCGGGTGCTAATAGCGGTGGTGAGGATTGTGTGTAGGAAGCCGTACTTGACATTAAGTTATTAGGGTCTAAGCCAGCTGGTTTTTCTGCAATTGGTGTAATGGTGGTGGACAATAAGTATGCAAGCATAGTTTCTGGTTCAACGACATCGCTTGATTCATCACCCACAACTTCTTGAATTGATTCATCAATAGCTGGATCAGTTAGAGCAGGAAGTGCTGTATTGTTGGCAAGTTGGGTTATCAAATTTTTTAAAACAGGTGGAGTAGATTCTTGCTGCTGCTCCCGCATTTCCTCGGCTAGTTTTTGGCTAAATGGAATTCCAGTTTCTTCTTTGTAAGCAAAAATATCACCTAACGCAGTTGAATTAGTATCGTTTGCAACCACAACGGAAACAGGACTGGCTGAATTCATTATTCCTCTCCTGGGTTAAACACTTCTCCGGCTACGTCATCCCCGCGTGTTCAAACAGCATTGTGTTGCTTATAAAATAATTGTCTCACTCCATCTTGATCAGATTGTAATTGATCACGCCGTGCTTCTTTGACTAATTGTAGTCTTTCTGCTTTTTGTTTTAGCTTTAAATACGACAGTCTCTTTTTTTCTAGTTCTTGCCAGTTCCCTTGTGCCGTTTCAATTTGTTGTTGCGCACGATGAATAGACTGATGCTGGATTTTAATCGCATGGCCAATTTTGTTAATAAATAGTTGAAAATTCTGTATATATTGAATTTCACGACCAGTCTGCAACTCAGCTGTTACTTTCGAGATGTATTCTTTCTGATAATTTTCCAACACCACCAATTGTTTTTTTAAATTCTCAGCAATTTGAATGGCCTTTCCAAGGTTAGCTGCTGCTTCATTAGTGGCCTGTTCCGCCAGTTCAATCAACGTGGTAAGTTGTGACATAGTGCTTCTCTCTTCAAATATTTTTTAGAATAGTGCGGTCAGTTGCTCCAGGCTATCCTGAATGTTGGATCTTTCTTGAATTTTTTGCTGCAAAAAGTGCTCAATCTTTTCGCGACGAAGAATTGCCTCATCTAGCACAGGATCGGTTCCGGAGACATATGCCCCTACACTAATTAAATCTCGGTTCTTTTGGTACTTTGAAATAAGTCTTCTTAGTCTAGATGCTGACTGTTGATGCAATGGGCTAGCGACATTGGTCATCACTCGACTAATCGATTGTTCGATATCAATCGCAGGATAATGACCACAATCTGCTAACTCACGGGTTAATACAATATGTCCATCTAAAATTGCGCGTGCTGCGTCGGCAATCGGATCTTGTTGATCATCTGCTTCAGCGAGAATAGTATAAAAAGCGGTAATTGATCCCCCACCAGGTAAGCCATTTCCAGCCCGCTCCACGAGTGATGAGAGTTTGGCAAAGACCGATGGCGGATAACCTTTGGTGGTTGGAGGCTCAGCAATTGCTAATCCAATTTCCCGCTGTGCCATGGCATAGCGGGTAAGGGAGTCCATAATTAATAAGACATCTTTCCCTTGATTTCGAAAATACTCGGCAATTGTGGTGGCATAGGCTGCGCCTTGTAGTCGCATCAAAGGAGAGGTGTCAGCAGGTGCTGCTACGACTACTGAACGAGCTAGTCCATCTGCTCCTAAAATCTGTTCAATAAATTCTTTAACTTCTCGACCACGTTCGCCTATCAAACCAACTACAATTACATCAGCACTGGTATAGCGAGCCATCATACCTAACAACACACTTTTACCTACACCTGAACCAGCAAATAATCCCATGCGCTGGCAACTACCTACTGTTAATACACAATTAATAGCTCGTATTCCCACATCTAAAATGTCGGTAATCGGAGCGCGGTGGAGTGGATTAGTTAAACGCGACTTAACGGGAGCGCTTTGCGTGGTTGTTACCGGACCTAAATTATCTAGCGGTGAGCCAGCCCCGTCTAATACCCGACCTAACAACTCAATGCCCACAGGGAGGTGGCGTGCACGGTCCGCGTTGCGACGAGAACGTTTCAAGTTAAAGCTTACCGGACAAATAAGATCGGTTGCACTTGCCTGATACACCGGCGTCCCGGGTAACAAGCCTTCAACTGAGTTTTGTGGCATTAAAAAAATTTTTTCGCGATCAAAGCCAACAACTTCAGCATTGATTTCCTCGCCGTTCTGAAGGCTGATTATACAAGCGCTACCGATCGGTAAGTGAAGACCCACGGCTTCAATTACTAGACCAGTGACTCGCGTAATGCGACCGGCAATATTAAAATTTCCAGCCAACTTCACAACTTCTCTTGCACTATGTAAGTAACTCTTACATAGTGCAAATGAGGAAGGTTGACAACTCCCCTCTCCCGCTTGCGGGAGAGGGGTGGGGGAGAGGGTGCTTGAAATCACAGCAGTGGTTATGTTGCCGCCGTGTTCCCTCTCCCCTACCCCTCTCCCACAAGTGGGAGAGGGGTTCATATTATCTTTTGCGACACCCTCAAATGAGTCGGGGCGGTCACGAGTTGTTGTTGATGTCATGCTCTGTAATTTCATACCAATGGGAGTGGCGCCCCAGTGCGTTAGCCAGTTCATTCCAACGACTAGATAACGAGGCATTAATTTGATTGGTTAACGTTTCGATACGACAGTCGCCGGGTTTTAACTCAGAGTCAGGCAAAATGCTCCAACCAGCCTTGGATAAATCTGCACCGATCTTATTACTAACCAGACTGGCGTCGGTGGGGTGAAGAAAAAGTTTTGCTGCTAATTGTGCCGAGGGCAAACTAGCGATCGCTTGCTCTACCACCGGAATAATTAGCTCGGGGTTAACTTTGAATGCGCTTTTTAACATCGCTTTAGCAAGATCAAGCGCTAAATCCAGCACGCCTTGCGCCAGTGAGTGTTCTGCCTCTTTAAGATACGCGTTAAGGTGATTGAAAACCTGTTGCAGAATTGCCAGCTCCCTTTGGACAGATTGCAAACCTTCTTGCCGACCAGTTTGAAGGCCAGTTTGATGCCCTTCATCAAAGCCTTTTGCAAAACCTTCTTTTTGGGCTTTTAGTTTTAGTTGCTCGAGTTCGCCCTTATTAGTAGGACTACCTGGTTGAAAAGGTTGTGGCTGTGAGTGATCATCCAACGAGGTCATTTCCCAGCGTTGATAGGCTGATAGCTTTTCTTTTGCAATCACATTAGACAAAGGCATCTCCTCCGCCTTTGGAACCTAACATAATTTGACCTTCTTCAGCTAGGCGACGGGCAATAACCAAAACAGATTTTTGTTGGGCTTCCACTTCCGACAGTCGCACAGGTCCTTTGGACTCCAAGTCATCTCGCATCATCTCTGCAGCGCGTTGCGACATATTTTTAAAGATTTTCTCCCTGATATTAGGGCCAGCGCCTTTGAGAGCAACAATTAATGTCTCAGAAGGAACTTCACGCAATAAAGTTTGAATTCCACGGTCGTCGATTTCAGTAATTTGATCAAAGATAAACATTTCATCGGTGATTTTTTCTGCCATATTCTGGTCATAATCACGCAGGCTTCCCATCACCGCTGATTCTATGGTGGTATCCATAAAGTTTAGAATTTCAGCAGCTGCGCGAATACCACCAATCGATCTCTTTTTCTTCGAGTCGCGGTTGCCACTTAATAATTTGGTCAGCACATCATTCAACTCGCGCAAAGCAGTTGGTTGAATCGCATCTAAAGTGGCGATTCGTAGCACCACGTCGTTACGGAGTTGTTCGTCAAAATTTCCTAGTATTTCACTTGCCTGATCTCGCTCTAAATGCACCAAAATGGTGGCAATGATTTGAGGATGTTCATTGCCAATCAGCTCACCAATTGAAGCTGCATCTAGCCACTTTAAACTTTCGATACCACTGGAATCTTGTGCTTCTAGGATCCGATCCAACAACGCGGATGCTTTATCGTTACCCAGTGCCTTGGTAAACACATTGCGAATGTATTCATCTGAATCAATGCCCATGGACGGGTTGAGCTCAGCCTCAGTAATAAATTCACTCAATGCGGTTGCCACGCTTTCATGGGGAATGGCACCCATACTGGCCATTGAGGTACCAAGCTTTTGCACTTCGCGTGGTCCGAGATGTCGCATGACCAGAGAAGCACAGTCCTCACCTAATGCAAGCATTAGGATGGTGGCTTTTTGTAGGCCAGCTTCGCTCATGGTTGATCTTTCATTAGCTGTTTATCCAATACTTCATCACGTTGGCAACAGCTTTAGGATCTTGTTTAGCAAACTGTTGCGCTGTGTTCAAATCTTGTCGGTACCCTTGAGATAAATTGACTTTCGATCCATTATCAAAATCTTGGTCTGATAATGAGTTTGCTAAGCCACCATCATTGCGTGTCGACCTGTTGCCGGTGGACCTATTGTTGAGCATTGCCTCACTTCGACTCAGTATCTTTTTTAGTAAGGGGCTTAAGTATTTAAAAAATAAATACAGAATCGCAATGCCGCCGACAAGGTATTTGAGAAGATTGATCACGAAATCAACGGTCTCTGGTTGCTTCCAAAACGGAAGTTCAGGCTCTTCTTTTTGAGGTGCGATAAATTGGGTGTTGACTACATTAAGCGAATCACCCCGCTCCTGATTAAATCCCATGGCTTCTTTAGCCAATGCGGTTATTTGCTCTTTCTCATCCGTCTTCAATGGTCGGTAAGTGGCTTTCCCACTTTTATCTGTTTCCTGTTTATAGTTAACTACCACGGCAACCGTTAGTCGTTTAATTCCCCCCATTGGTTGTTGAACGTAGCGAACGGTTTTGTCTATTTCATAGTTAATAGTGGTTTCTTTTTGCGTTGGTTCAGCTGAAGCATGAGCTGCGTTAGCAGAGCTGGCAACCGCGCTGGTTGGCGCGGCTGGGGTGAGCGGCGCAGTTGCATTGGCAGGAGGTTGATTACTTAGCGCACCAGGAACACCGGCCGCGCCCCCTGCCGGTTTGCCATTCACTTCACTACTTTGCATGCTGCGTATGCTTGCACTATCTGTCAATTGATTAGGCTTAAAAGTTTCCGCTGCTTGCTCAACCCGGCTAAAGTCAACATCTGCAGTAGCCTCAGCACGGACATTATTGGGGCCAACGATAGGGCTGATGATCGACTCGATTCGCTTTACAATGTCTTTCTGTAACTCTTGCACATATTTAAGTTGGCTCGGATTAAGTTGACCATTGATGGCAGATTTGGTCGGGTCCGATAGCAAATTGCCGTTTTGGTCGACCACGGTGACATTTTGAGTGGGCAAGTCGGGAACACTGGATGCCACTAAATGCACAATTGCACTGACTTGTGATGGATCTAGCACCCGGCCAGTATAAAGATTCAAAATGACAGAAGCGGTAGGCTTTTGTTGTTCACGTACAAACACGGTATCTTTGGGGATGGCAAGATGCACACGTGCAGATTGAACAGCTGAAATCGATTCAATGGAACGGGCCAATTCCCCTTCCATCGCGCGTTGAAAATTAACTTTTTCCAAAAATTGAGAAATTCCCATTTTTTGGTTTTCCATTAATTCAAATCCGACGTTACCTCCCTTCGGTAATCCCAGGGCGGCTAATTTAAGTCGTGCCTCATGGACTTGGCTTTCTGGAACTAAAATGGCGGTGCCAGTGTCGGAAAATTGATACGGCACGTTCATTTGTTGTAGTGCTGCTACGATTGCGCCGCCATCGCGATTATTGTAGTTAGAAAACAATACACGGTAGTCCGGTTGCGTACTCCATAACCAAACCGCTACCATAGTTGCTATGACAAGGGCAGCTGCACAAGCCAAAATAAATAGTCGAGCAACCGAGGTTTCCGGCAGTCCCAAGAAATGAGATGATCCCGCATTCTGCTCATTTGCAGTTGCCATGTGACGCTCTCCAAATTGCCAAAGATACACCTTCATTCTCAAACAATTTTTCTTATTTAAAAAGAGAAATAGACCTCTAATTACCCTTCTTATTCCGATTAACTTCCCGCTAGATACCTGCTAGTGTGCCAGCAGATAATGAGCCGGAGAAAATTGAAAATGGAGTCTAATGTTCTAGAAATTACTGACAGCGACATTAAATCCATGCTGTCAATGATAAGGCGGATGAAAAATAGCGCTACGGCGCCATCCGTAGGAGTGCAGAGCGGTTTATTACCCGCACAAGCGAACAGCTCAGTTAACCCAACCAGTTTTGCAGATATACTGCGCACGTCACTTCATCGGGTTAATGCGATTCAAATAGATGCACAGCAATTAGCCGATCAATTTACTGCTGGTAACGATAAAATCAGTGTCTCAGATGTTTTGCTGGGGATGCGCAAAGCGGATATCAACTTACAACTAACGGTTCAGGTACGCAATAAACTCGCTGCTGCTTACAATGAAATAATGAATATGCAGATCTGACCGCCCTCGAGTACTTTAATTGGGGATGAGAATGACGATTCCGTGCAATTACAATAAATTAATCAAAGACACCTGCGAAGCAGCGAAAAATACTTTTTGTGCGGCTTCATAGACAAATTGCTCCATGGCCAACTGACTGATCGCCTCAGGATAGTCGGTATTTTGGAGATCCCCAATCCTGGTTTGATACGATATGTTCATGACGTCTCCAATGCCGTTTAGTGCGCTAATACGCTGTAGTCCGTCTCCAAGTTGACTTCTGGAAGTGAGCACATTACCCAAGGCAGCTTTAATGCTGGTGTTGGCTTGTGCGACCGCGTTGGATAGATTGGTTTGGTCACCAGGAGTGCCTATCGATTGTTTTAGCGCGTTAGCCAAGGTTCCTAGGACTTGAAAAATATTCTGATTTCCAGGTTGAACAAAAAACTGATCTCCATCAGCTGGGGTACCGTTACCGCTCGAGCCATCGGTTATCGTAAATTGAACACCATCAATGGTAATAGGGGCGCCGCTGGTATAGGAATTATTGGTTGAAACTGTGGTGTTGGTACTTGTATTTACAACGTCAAACGTAGTTGGTGAGGTAAATTGAATAGCATAACTATCCATGGTAACCGCAGGGAGATTGGTGACGCTTCCATTCGAAATGACGGCAGTCGAGGAGTTGTTGGCGTCAGCAAAACCAAAATAAGCATTAGGAGAAACTTGAATGTTGCCAAAAACGTTGCTGCCAACAAGAGTCACGGCTAATTGTTGAAAAGAACCAACTTCAATGAATTGAGATACCTGATTGCCGTTATATTGAGCGCCATTACTGGAAGTAGTATACGGCACTACACCCGCAGCAGTTCCCGAAAACAAATAGTTGCCATTCGAATCGGTTTTATTAGCTAAACTCAAGAGCTGCTCTGCTTGATTTTGGAACTGGGCAGCCAAAGTACGTCGATCCTCAGCGTTCAGTGACCCATTTCCTGCTGCAACCACTTGCGACATCAGGTTTTGCATGATGGTCGTCACACCTGACAATACACTGTCAGCGGTACTTAACGCTGCTTTTGCATTTTGACGATTCACTCCGTATTGGCTATTCACTGATGCAGCCTGAGTAGCAATTAACACTTGTGCAGAAGCGGAGGGATTAACATCGGGCGAATTTAATTTAATACCAGAAGAAATCGTTCTGCTTATGTTAGCAATATTAACTTGTCTCAGATTAAAATTGTCTACGGCGTCGGTATAAATACTGGATGTACTGATGCGCATTATTTCACCTAGTTGAGTTAGCGGTTTATTGATATAGCCCCAACAATACATTAAAATTTTCATTGGCCACCGCAACTAACCTGGCGCTGGCTTGGTAGGCTTGCTGATAGTTGACTAAATTGACGGTTTCCTGATCCAAGTTAACACCGGACAAAGATTGCTGCTGTCTAGTCGTCTCCTTCAGCAAGTTAGATTCAGCTGTTTGGGCGTTCATCAATTGACCCGTGGTATTGCCAACCAGATTGACCAGTTGTGCATAGGCACCTTGAAAAGAATTGGTGCCATTATTCATGGTGTTTTGAGTGAGCAGGGCGCTCATTAACAAAACATTGCGGTTATCGGCTTTGCCGTTAGTATTGGGACCAATTGTAAAACTGTCTCCATTGGCTGGGGTACCTGACAATCCGACGGTCATATTATTAAACGACATCGACATTCCAGGCGTATAAGGGATTGGTGTGCCAGGCACATAGTTAGGATAGGTAGTCGTAACCCCATTGATGGTGACTGCAATCGTTGACCCGGCTGGAAAGCCTGTTAGTGCGTTGGTTGCTGAATCATAGGTCAGTGTAATGGGCGGTATTACTGCTACCGGGTCAAACCCAGTTGATACTGAACCAGGTGTCATGACACCACTGCCGGTATTGGTAGCCGAAGAACTGGTTGCAATTGGAGCTGCGGTTGCAAATCTGGTTGGATCGGTTGTGACTAAATTAAAACCCGAAGCACCCGCGGCAGTCGGAGAAATCAAAAATTTATCACCAGCGGTCATGGCGCCAGAGCTTAATGTGTAAGTGACGCCATTAATGACATTCACCCCTGGTGTTGGCGTTGCTGGAAAAGAAGTAAAAGTCGACATGACCTGATTGGTCGATGTATTGGTAATGATGTAGTTAGTGCCATCGTAGCTTAGGCTATAGCTATCCGCAGTTAAAGCACTGGGGTCAGTAATAGCGGCTGACAATTTGGCATTCCCGGTGTTATTTGAGTTGGGATATATCACTGGTGCAGCGATGGTGAACAAATCGGTTCCCATATTGCCATTGATGGTCTGACCAAGCTTGTTTTGGGCGTTTAATGCTGATCCTAAAACAATCGCAATTTGGCCTAAAGAATTTTGAACCGATGATAATGAGTTAGTACGAAAAGCAAATAACCCGCCTAAATTTCCGCCTGGCAGACTATTTTCAGTAATAGGGACGATTACCCCATTCATGTTATAGGCGACATCAAGATTAAACTGGTTAGATGCCGACGGTACTGTCTCTAAAGTACCGGACACTAAACCTCCCATCACTAAAGGTTGACCATTCCCAATAAACACATTGTATTGGTTACCTTCTTTTACCACAGAAATTTGAATTTCCTTACTCAAATTATTGATTAGGACATCACGTTGATCAAGTAAAACATTGGGAGGTTGGTTACCTGTTACCGCATAGGCTGTTTGAATTTCTCGGTTTAATAGTGCCAATTGTTCTGCATAGTTATTAATGTTGCTCACAGAAGCCGAAATTTGTGAGTTAACCTGGGAACTCACTTGATTTAGTTGGCCTTGTAATAATTGAAATTGAGATACCAGTCCTTGGGCGCTTGACATACTCGACTGCAATGAAGGCAGACTAGATGGATTAGACGCTAAATTCTGTAGCGATGAAAAAAAGGATTGTAATGAAGGTGACAAACCAACACTTGGATCGGCAATTAGGTTATTGATTGGGCTGATCAGGTTTATATAAGTATCTAATTGGTTAAATACAGACTGTGAGGAATTGATTTGCTTGGCAATTAAATCATTGTACTGTCGGGCGATAGTAGCAACCTGGGTCCCCTGTCCAAGGAATCCAAAGCCAAACCCTTGTGATGGTGCAGCAACCTGTAGTACTTTCTCCAAGCTATAACCGATAGTATTGGCATTGGTGATATTTTGTCCAGTAACGAGAAGCCCTATTTGTGCAGCTTGTAAGCCGCTTAACCCGATGTCAAGTAAGCTATTACCCATGTTTCCCCTCTACGCCACTAACGTAATGGGTCCCCGCTTGCGCGGGGACGCTGAACTAGCCTCTTAATAAAGCTAACACACTGCTAGGTTGCTGATTGGCTTGGGCCAACATCCCAATGCCAGCTTCTTGCAAAATGCTATTGCGAGATAAGCTGGTTGTTTCACTAGCAAAATCAGTATCCTGCACCGCACTTAGCGAACTTGATAAATTGAGTGAAGCAGTGTCTAAGTTGCTGACAGTAGCGGTAAATCTATTTTGTAGTGCACCTGTTAACCCGCGCATGGTATTAATTTGCCCGATTGCACCATCAATAATATTTAACGCGTTGTTAGCGCCAATTGGACTGCCGTTGGCTGACAAGGTCGTTACATTAATACTACCTACTGTATTTAATGTACTACCATTGGCGCCTGAGTTATCCGCTAGCAATCCGTTTGACGTTGCTACTGAACTAGTAATAGCAAAGCCGGATTGGCTGTTGAATTGAATATTACCGCCAACGACGGAAGACGATAGAGAACCAGCGCCCGCAACTGCTAGTGTTACAGCTGCACCTGGACCAATCACTGGCGCTGCTTGAGTACCAGTGTTAACAGTACCAGCAAAGCTTAACGTATTGGTAGCGGATGTGTTGGTGACAGCAATATCAGCACCGGTGGAGTTGCTAAGGGTAATACCGTTGGCCCCATTTAAGGATGCAGTTACACCGGTGTTTCCGGTTTGTTGGTTAATTGCGTTAACCGCAGCAGTATAGTCAGATGACCAAGATGATGTGATCTGCACGCCATTAATAGTGAAACTCTGCGTTCCTGCCGTAGTAAACGCCAGCGTTGCTGTAGTGGAAGCTACAGCGGTAACACCTGTGCTAGCTGTCACATTATTGAACGCTGCAGCAATAGATTGAGCAGATTCACCCGCTGTAACAGTAACCGTTTTTACGGCGCCATCTCCCTGGACTGTTAAAGTTTGTGCCACCACGTTATTGACAACGGGTGCTGCTGCTGCCGTCGCTGCTTCAGTAATGGCTGAACCAGAGGCGTTACCTGCTTTACCAGTTAAACTTACCACATTATTACCTAAGGCATTTTGTTGTGCATTGCCAAGCCCAAAACTGATGATTTGGCCGGAGTTTGCGCCTACTTGGAATTGCAAGTTGGCTAAAGAGCCATCTAATAGGTTAATTCCGTTGTATTGTGTTTGGGTCGCTACTTGTTGAATATTCGCCTGTAGTTGTGTGATCTGAGCTTGGATAGATGCGAGATCGGTTGTTGAGTTAGTCCCGTTAGCAGCTTGTACAACTAAGGTGCGCATTTTCTGTAATAGCTTAGATGAACTAGCCAAACCGCCATCAGCGGTTTGTAACATCGAAATCCCTTCACTGGCATTGGAAGAGGCTTGGCCTAATCCATTTAATTGTGAGGTCATTCGACTTGCAATCGCTAAACCGGCTGGATCGTCTTGAGCGCTATTGATTTTCAGTCCAGATGAGAGACGTTGGATAGACAGTGCCAAGGCATTTTGAGTATTGTTCAAATTGCTTTGCGTTTCGAGCGCAATCAGATTGGTATTAATTTGCAGAGCCATGGAAGTTTCCTTTAATGTAAGTTACTTAACTATTAAATTATTTTCAACTTCGGTCACTAACATTGATTTAGACCTCAGTACAACCATATATCGGTAGCTGATGAGAAAAATTTAGTGTTGATTACTTAGTTTTGCAGAATGGCTATTGTCCTTAATCGGCAACTTTAGAAAATACTTAAGGGTGTCAGACGACAGAAGACAGACGACAGAATACAGTTCAACTACGCAGCGCTGTGCGCTGCCTAATTAACTAACTGTCATCTGATGTCTGAAAGCGGTATCAATTCTTTCTGTTCAGGTAATGTGGCCAAAATAGTAATGTTGACGCGTCGATTCTTGGCTCGTCCTTCCGCGGTATTATTGTCGGCAACGGGCATTTTGGGTCCTTGTCCAATTGCAGTTAGCCGATCTCCGGCTATACCGTGGTCGACAAATAAGCGCACCACGCTGCTTGCTCGTACGGCTGATAATTCCCAGTTAGAAGGAAACAACCCATTTTTTATTGGTTGGTTGTCGGTAAACCCTTCTACTTCAATACTATGAATATCATTGGCTAGAATCGGCGCAAGAGAAATGAGTACCTGGGATGATTGGGTAGTTAAGTTTGCATCACCAGAGGAAAATAAAACACTATCGCTGATATCAATGCTGATGCCGTGCTTGGTTTGCACCACATTTATTTCTCCTTCACGAATAAATGGGGCTAACACATCTGAAATATTTCGTGCCAGTCCCTTCATTCGGTCTCGTTCCTGAACTAAGGCCTGTTCTTGCTGCGAACCTAAATCAGATTCCGTTTTATTTGCATTCGGAATACCGGAATTCTTAGGTGGAGTGATGTTTAAGCTGGGGTTTTCAATGGAAGGAATAAAGGTAGGACTATATAAAAACGAGCCCGGTTTACTAAACGCATTAATAACAGAACTCGACATCACTCGATACTTACGCTCATCTAGTGAAGACACTGAATACATGACGACAAAAAATGCAAACAACAGGGTGATGAGATCTGCATATGAAACTAACCAACGGTCATGATTAACGCGATCTTGATAACGTTTTTGTGTTCGCATATTTTAAAGTGCGTTCTTCAATCACCAGTGAATTTTCACCGGCGGCAATGCTATAAAAAATATCGGTTAGCAATTCCTTATTTTGCACTTCATGTAACACAATCTCTTTTAGCTTATGTGCAATAGGTAGAAAAACCAAGTTAGCTAATCCGACCCCATAAATTGTTGCAACAAACGCTACCGCAATTCCACCTCCCAATTTCATTGGATCGGATAGATGTTGCATGACATGAATCAAACCAAGCACCGCGCCTAAAATGCCAATGGTTGGCGAATAGCCACCTGCAGACTCCCAGACTCGCACCGCCTGCCACTCATATAATTCAAACGCGGAAACTTCTGCCTCCAAAATTTCTTTAATTCGCGCGGCACCGACGCCATCAATCACCATACGCATACCTCTTGCGAGAAAGGGGTCTTTAGCTAAGCGTAAATAGGGCTCAAGACTTAGTACGCCTTCTCGACGAACTCGTGCGCTCCAAATTAATCCGTCCTGAACTAATTTCTGATGATTACTTTCAGGAGTAATAAAAATATGGCGCAACATTTTTACACCCCGTACAAATGTCGCTAGCCTGCTTTGCAGTAAAACAGCGCCAAAGGTGCCGCAGAAAACCACAAAAAATGCTGCCGGTTGTAAGATAGATGAGAGGCTACTGCCCTCAATCAGGGCAGCAACTATCAGCCCCCCTATTGAAACTGAAATACCGACTATACTTGCCCAGTCCATGTTTGATCTTTTAAATGCGCGCGTAATCTTGCAACTGCTTGAGTATGTAATTGACAAACCCTGGCTTCAGAAATACCTCCCATGATCACACCCACCTCTTTTAAATTAAATTCGTGCTCATAATACAAACCCATCAGCAGTTTCTCGCGCTCAGGCAAGGTATTGATCGCGTTGGTAAGGGCTACTTTAAAGTCTTCGCCTAATAGCCCCAATAATGGATCACCGGAGGCATCACCACTAAATCGATCTAAAAAATGTTCTTTGCTATCGATGTCTTGGAAGTCTTCATAATAGACTAATTGATGCCCTTCGCTCTCAGATAAGATCTTTTGGTATTCTGCTAAAGGAATTTGCAATTGCTTTGCAATCTCTGTACCGGATGGAGCCCTCCCTAACTGCTGCTGCAATGCGTGGATTGCTGATTCGATTTTGCGCATATTTTGGCGAGCCCCTCTTGGTAACCAATCGAGCTCTCGTAACTCATCTAACATTGAGCCTCGGATCCTCTGAGTGGCGTAAGTCTCAAAGCGCGTTCCATGTCCTTCCTCATAGCGCGATATAGCATCTAACAAACCAATCATGCCTGCCTGAATCAAGTCATCGGTCTCAACGCTGGGTGGCAGCTTTGCTTTTAGTTGAAACGCCAACCGTTTGACCAATGGGGCATATTCATCCAAGAAATAACTTTTGTCAGACTTTCCAGAGGCGTTATACATAGCGTTTTCTCTGCTTCTATACCAGTTCTTTATTTACGTCGAGCATTTGTTGCGCAACCCGCGAAAAAGCAATGGAAGCGCCAGCTTTGGGAAAAGCATCTAGTACAGTAACCCCAGATAAACTGGCACGCCGTAAATAATCATCTTGGGGAACATAACCCATGTAGGTTAACGGCACCGACAAAAAATTGCCCGCAACATCGGCTATGGTGTTGTACAGACGCTCTGCTTGTCCCTCATCAACATTAGTTACCAACACACCATAGTTACGGCGACCAAATTGACAGTGTGCACGTTTAATTAGGCTGTATGCACTCTTGATTGATTCCGGATGTTTGGTAACAAGAATAATGATCTCGCCGCGTGCAAGAATTTCAGTCATCAATGGATTGGTATTATCGAGCTCCCCATCAACTAATACCATGTCGACATGGTTACCCAACTGATCGATCAGTTCATTTAGTTCACTTGCCATTGATTTTGTGGAATCAATTTCCGACATGGTAGATTGATTTTGACCAAATCGGACTATCTTAAAACCTTGTGCTGTCACATGGGTTGCATGTTGTAATGGTTGGTTGTGGTTCGCTACATCTACTAAGGTTAGTCCGATATCTACTTTTAACCAGTTAACGACACCCGCTGCCTCTGTTTCATGATTGTGCATGTCCAGCAAGAGTACATCATTCCCTAACCTTACTAAACCCGCCGCTAAATTAACAATGGTGGCATTCTTCTCGTTTTGGCTAAGTGCAGACAGAAATGTAACGTAGCGTGATTTCACACCCAATCCATCTAACCCAACAGACAAAAGGCGTCGCAGTCCAGCTGCTTTGTTTGAATGCGACTTCAACTTGCGAGACATTAACCGAAGTTATCCAATCCTATCGGGGCTCAGATCTAACTGGCTGTATTCTGACTAAAATGGATGAGGCCGCCAATATTGGTGCCGCACTGGATGTCATCATTCGCCATCGACTCACTTTGTTTTATATGG
>Ga0207104_1069_pt1 | contig 24146 bp, 25 predicted proteins | sample Alteio_BWMinHeat_79_FD_153538 | JGI IMG/M metagenome (GOLD analysis project Ga0207104, IMG submission 153538) | Enriched cells from forest soil in Barre Woods Harvard Forest LTER site, Petersham, Massachusetts, United States -... | ecosystem: Environmental > Terrestrial > Soil > Temperate forest >...
AAAAGAGGGTAATTTATGAAAGCAAACCATGATCAGTTTCTCCAAATTCTTGATTTAAAAATTCAATCCAAACACCTGCTTAAACATGTTTTTTATCAGGCATGGTCGAGAGGTGAATTATCGATCGAATGTCTGAAAGAATACGCCAAAGAGTATTATCAACATGTTAAGGCTTTTCCTACATATCTCTCCGCCATCCATTGCCGAACCGACAATGCAGCCATTCGTCAAATTCTTCTCCAAAACCTTATTGAAGAAGAGGCCGGTTCCCCCAATCATCCCGAACTTTGGAAAAACTTCGCCATCTCCCTAGGAGTCGCTGAAGAGGAACTCATTAATCATGAGTCTTCGGATGAAATGAAAATTCTTGTGTCGACATTTCGAGAGATTTGCGGCAAAAAAACAATCGCCGAAGGCGTGTCTGCGCTTTATGCGTACGAAAGTCAAATTCCTGAAATTTGCATTTCCAAGATTGCAGGGCTTAAAGAACATTATGGCATGCGAAATCCGAAAGATTGGGAATATTTCAGCGTACATATCGCCGCAGATAAAGAACATGCGGCTCAAGAGCGGCAGCTGTTAAAAGACTGCATGAATGATGATGATCAGAAAATGGTCGATTTGGCTGTAAACAACGTTCTTGATGTTTTGTGGAATTTTCTTTCAGGAATATGCCAGCGGCATAAAATCGCCTCCGCTTGCATCCACTGAAAGTGCAATGAGATGCGCGGGTTAGCGTGATTAGTCACTGTATTTTTGCTGAGCGATGTCTTAATCATTTTTGCATCATTCTTTCTCTCATTATGTAGCCCTTACGCCGAATTCGGCGTAAGGGCTACATAATGAGAGAAAAAATGATGCAAAAATGAATAAGACATCAAGTTTCGGATGATCTTTGGTTCAAATTGATACCAAAAATAACCAAAATATGGTACTTTTAGGTAGGAGTTAGAACCATGAAGCGACATCTCGAAAAAGAACTAATGGCATGGAAAGGAAAGGAGGAGCATCTTCCTATCCTTCTAAGGGGAGCTCGCCAAGTCGGAAAAAGCCACCTAGTTGAACAATTCGGTAGAAGCCAATTTGAAGATATTGCCGTTGTCGATTTTGAAAGCCGCCCGGAACTCAAAGGCGCTTTTTCTTCGCGTGATCCTAAAGAAATTTTAACGCGCCTCGAATTCGCTCTTCGCAAACCGATCAAAGCCGGCCAGTCCCTCCTGTTCTTGGATGAAATTCAAGAATGCAGAGAAGCGCTATCCGCCCTCAGATATTTCAAAGAAAAAATGCCTGAGCTCCATGTCATCGCGGCTGGATCGTTGCTAGAGTTTCTGCTTAGGGAAGAAGATTTTAGCTTCCCGGTAGGTCGTATTGAGTTCCTTTACTTAAAACCGCTTTCCTTTATTGAGTACTTAGAGGCTGCCTGCCCATTTGTCGCCGAGAGGCTGTCGCTATTTGACTTGCAAAACCCTCCGAGCCAACTAGAACACCAAGAGCTCTTAAAGTGGGTGGGACGTTATTTGTTTATTGGAGGCATGCCCGCAGCCGTAAAAGAAAGTCTTAAAGAAGAGTCTCTTCTCGAAACACAACGCGTTCATCACCGCATCTTACAAGCTTATGAAAGCGATTTTGGAAAATATGCTAAACACACTCAACACAAATATCTACGCATCATTTTTCAAAAAACTCCGACTCTTGTTTCCCAGGTGTTGAAATTTAGGAGGATTGACGAGGAGATAAGAGCTCGTGAATTGAAACCGGCGCTTGAACTTTTATGCCATGCAGGGCTGCTTCAACGTGTTTTTGCCACGACAGCCGCGGGTCTTCCTCTTTATGCGCATATGAAAGAGGACCGCTATAAACTCCTTTATCTTGATGTTGGGCTGCTTCAAACAGCAACTAAGGTGGATGCAACTCATTTTTTTGGCGCCGGTATTTTGCAGATCAATTCGGGAATGATTGCTGAGCAGTTTGTAGGACAGGAGCTTCTTGCTTACAACGCTCCTTATCAAAACACTCCTTTGTTTTTCTGGGAAAGAACTGATGGCGGACAAGCGGAAGTCGACTACGTTATTTCAGTAGGATCCGATATCGTTCCCGTGGAAGTCAAGGCGGGAGCAACCGGTTCCCTTCGCTCCATACAAGAGTTTTTAAAGGAAAAGAAGGGACGACTAGGAGTTCGTATTTCAGAACACCCTCTCTCGCTGCATAAGCAAGTTCTTTCGATTCCTCTGTATATGATGAACTCCCTCGAGCGCTTTGTACGAAAGTGTTGAGAAACTCTTGAATAACTTTTTCGAGGTTGTCAAAAAAAATTAAAGATCGTATACAATGAAAACTAGACTGTCTAGACAGGAGAAGATATGAACTGGCAACTACAACAGGCTAAACAACGTTTGAGTGAAGTCGTTCGCTTAGCTAAAGAACAAGGTCCTCAGATGATCACTCAACATGGAGAAGAAAGCGCCTGGATCATTTCCGCAGATGATTATCATAAGTTAACTAAGCCCAACCCGATTTAAAGGAAACATACTTTCTATTGATGAGACGATTGCGATTAAATGGGGCGCTTTAAATTCGTCCTTGCAAAAGAAAGGATTGACTGTTGGCGTGCAAGATCTTTACATTGCTGCAACAGCTGTAGCGAGAAATTTAGCTCTCGTGACACTCAATACAAAGGACTTTATTAACCTCAATCTTACCATAATTAATCCATGGGAATGACGGAGCGCCAGGTTGAATTTGACTTTTGGTATTGAAAATCTTTTTGGCTCTTTACTTCACACATAAAAATGTGTATAATAATGTGTAGGAGGTAAGTCATGGCGAGCAATATCGAATATGATCCTTATTTGCTTTCAGAGGTTCTGAAAGTAGGGGGTTTTAAGTATAAAAAGGATGCTGTAAACGCCGCTTTGAAAGAGTACTTACAACGTCACCAACAGGTGCAAATTTTAGACCTCTTTGGATCTATTGAATATGACGAAAAATACGACTACAAAAAAAAGCGAAAGCGTTAATGGAAGCATTAGTTGACACAAGCATATGGTCTTTAGCATTAAGGCGTAACAAACAAAAGGCTATTGAAAATACACTTGTTAGCCAGTTTTCGGAACTTATTAACGAGACTCGTGTCCGAATTATAGGACCAATTAGACAAGAACTGTTATCAGGAATTACAGAAGAGCTGCAATTTCAGAAGTTGAAGAGGCGCTTAGAAGCATTCGAAGACTTGCCCATCATCAGTAAAAATTACGAGCGTGCAGCGGAAATGCATAATCAATGCAGAAGAAAAGGAATCAATGGCGGCCATGTAGACTTTCTAATCTGTTCTGTTGCTGAGTATTACCATCTCGCAATCTTTACCAATGATAAAGACTTTGTCTATTATGCAAAACACCTTCCCATCACGCTTTACTATTAGCTAAGGAAACGGAAGAGGTGGGATTCGAACCCACGGTACGTGTTTAGCGTACACACGCTTTCCAAGCGTGCTCCTTAAGCCACTCGGACACTCTTCCATATGAATTTAGAAACAAAATGAGCATACCCAAGAAGCTTAAAAAAATCGGTCTTTTTTAGCAAGACATACTCTCCCAAAGGGTGCAATTAAAAGTGAGAGGCTAAGGAAGGTAGCCAGGGCGTCTCGCCCTGGTCGCGTGTATTATCTTCAATGTTTTTTTGCCTACAAAGCAGGGCGGGACGCCCTGGCTACCTTCCTTAGCCCCTCACTTTTTAATTGCACCCTTTCTCAAAAAAATCCATCCTTGCCTTAATGATTAAAATATGCTAATCTTTCATTATATGAAGGAAAGATATCACAAATCTATCCTCATTACAAGGAAATATAAGCAATGAATGAGCTATTGACGCTCCAGATTTTATTAGGAGAATTTCACGATAAATTAAAACTCCTCAAGGACATTGTGGTCAGAAGTGCACGATTTCCTGACGCTCCGAATAAAATCAAAGTCGCTATAGGCATGCGTCGCGCCGGCAAGACCTATTTTATTTATCAACAGATCCTAAAATTGATCAATGAAGGCGTCAATAAGACAGCTATTCTATACATCAATTTTGAAGATGATCGACTTCTGCCATTGAATGACCAAAAATTAGCAAAATTGGTGGATTCATTTTATGCGATTTATCCTGAAAATCATGATAAAAAATGCTATCTATTCTTCGACGAAATTCAAAATGTCGATAACTGGCCTATCGTTATTAGGCGTTTGCATGACACCAAAAACGCAGAGCTTTTTTTGACCGGATCTTCAGCAAAAATGCTTAGCAAAGAGATCTCGACGAGTTTACGAGGCAGATCTCTAGCCGTCGAAATCTGGCCGTATAGTTTTAATGAATTTATTACAGCGGAAAAAATCTCAATTGACCGTAGTCTATATGATAAAAGAACTCAGGATAATCTCACGCAAATATTTCATAACTATTTATCTTATGGAGGATTTCCTGAAATCATTTCATTCGATCCAGATGTCAAACAAAAAACCTTACAAGAATATCTCGATGTTGTTATCTACAGAGACATCATCGAACGACATAACATTAAGAATCCAACTCTGATCAAGTATATGATCTTGTCGATGATTCATAATATCGGCAAACCATTTGCTGTAAATAAATTTTACAATGGCTTAAAAAGCCAGGGATATCAAATTGGAAAAGACATTCTTTATGAGTATGCAGATCACATTGAAGATGCCTATCTGGCTTTTTCCGTAGCGATTTATGATAAATCCATTCGAAAAACGCACACAAATCCTAAGAAATTATACGCCATTGATCCTGGCATGATCAGAGCATTAACTTTGGATTATGAGAGCGATCTTGGAAGACTTTTTGAAAACGTTGTCTATTTGGATTTGAAACGTCTTGGCTGCACAATAAACTACTACTTTACTTCCGAGCGCTACGAAATTGATTTTTTAGCGCAAACGCCTCGAGGCCATAAAAAATTTTTCCAAGTCGCCTGGGACATGCAGGATGCAAATACAATTGCACGAGAGGAGAGAGCTCTTCGAGCAGGAATGAAAGAATTAAAGATTGATGGAGAAATTATTACTCTTGATTCCTACCTGCGTGAAGGAATAAAGTTGTGATCGTCTTTACCAATTTTTGAGGGCTTTAAATGTTTGTTTATTCAAAAAAAATCATTCAATTTTCTAATGAAATCAAATGCGTCGTCAAGGATGTATTGTCTAGAGAAGTCCGTCTTAAAGTCGCAGGCGATCGCTTCTATGATCGACAACAAGAGGCTTCATACCCTATCAAGGTAGTGATTTACAACAACAAGAGCATGTTGGGATACTTTGACCCAAATTTTTACGAGCTCGGTTTTCATGAACGCCTCATGCATACAAGCAAGGGGCAGCTCCGCAACGTAGTCAGACATGAATTAGCCCACTACATCACTTTTATCAATTATGGAGAAACCGTTCAGCCTCATGCCGTTGAATTCAAGGCCTTTTGCCAACGGATGGGATGGGACGAAGAGGTTTATAAAGCGTCTTCCTGTGTGGAAGATGGACAGAACACTCCTGACATAGAAGAAAGCGCTGTTTTTAGAAAAGTTCAAAAGCTCATGGCGCTTGCCTCCAGCAGCAACAAAAATGAAGCGGAACAAGCGATGATTAAATCGCAGCAGCTTCTTTTGAAGCACAACATTGAATCTAAGTATATCGGCGGTGAAGATGAGGAAAAAATATTTCTTAAGCGCATCATGAAGCAGAAAAAGGAAAACGCAAAGATGCGTTCCATTGCAAATATCTTGGAAACTTTCTTTGTCACCGTCGTCTATAATCGAGGAGGAGGTTTTACATTTCTTGAAATTTTGGGAAGCGCCGTCAATATAGAGATTGCTGAATATGTGGCAAGCGTTCTTCATTCTGAAATGGATAAACTATGGAAGCAGGCGCAACAACATGCTAATTTAAAAGGGATGATAGCAAAAAACTCCTTCTTTCTTGGTTTAGCAAGAGGATACTGCAATAAAATCCAAGCCCTCAAAAGAGAATATAACAGCGATGTTGCGAACGCGCTAATGATCATCGAAAAAAAACTAATCGATGCAAAAGCAATGGTGTATCCACGTTTGTCCTCAAGCAATAGCAGCGGCGGCTATTGCCAGAAATCATCTGCGCTGGGCGAACAAATGGGAAGGCAACTCAATATCAATGCCGCTGTCACCCGATCGAATCACTCTACAGGACTGCTTGCTTATTTACCCCTATTTACCTTTTGACATAAATGAATTTTTCGGATATTTATGGGTACAAATGCGGGTATTCCTTATTAAATTTGGGTATTTATGGGTGCTTTTTTGGATATGTTTCCCTTTGATTCGTTAGTTATCACGCCTGAGATGTTAAATCTTATTTCTGAAATCGATGAATTTAAAGGCGCTTGGCAGCAAGCGGGCAGATTGACGCCTGACCGACTATCTGCGCTCAAGAGAGTCGCCACCATAGAAAGCATAGGTTCTTCGACAAGAATTGAAGGAGCCAAGCTCTCGGATAGTGAAATTGAGGCGCTTCTTTTACGCGTTGACGCTAAAACTTTTCAAACTAGGGATGAACAAGAGGTTGCGGGTTATGCTTTTGTTTGCGAACAAATTTGCGACCATTATATATCGATTCCTTTTACGGAAAGCGTAATCAAGCAGCTGCATACATGGCTTTTGCAATATGCCGATAAAGACGATAGACATCGTGGAGAATACAAAAAAATTCCCATCCGTATTGAAGCGTTCGATTTCACAGGAAAAAGCGCTGGAGTTATTTTTGAAACAACCTCGCCTTTGGAAACGCCGATCAAAATGCAAGAACTCATTGCATGGACAAATGAAGCTTTTGAGAAAAAAATATTGCATCCACTTATCGTTATTGGCCTTTTTATCGTGTTGTTTCTTGCCATTCATCCTTTCCAAGATGGCAACGGTCGACTTTCACGGTTGCTGACAACGCTGCTGATGTTGAAAAGCGATTATTTATATTCTCCATATAGTTCATTAGAAAGCATCATCGAAGCTAATAAAGAAGGGTATTATCTTGCTCTGCAGCGAACCCAAAAGGGGTGGCAAAACAACCAACCTGATTGGAACGCTTGGCTGCTTTTTTTCTTTCATTGCTTGCAGCGCCAAAAAAAACATCTGGAAATAAAATTAGAAAGAGAAAAAATCTTATTGAAAACGCTTCCTGAGCTAAGCCTACGTGTTTTAGAATTGTTGACATCACATGGGCGTTTAGGAATTAACGAAATCGCCGCTTTGACAAAAGCCAACCGAAATACCCTCAAAAAAACCTTGGCGGCGCTTGCGACAAAAAACTATATCACACGAAATGGTGTAGGAAAAGCTTCTTGGTATACTCCAAATATGTAAGGATGAGCGAAAAATCATAGTTTAGCGTCAGCGGCGACCTCTCCGTCAACGATTTTTTTAATTAGCGTTTCATTTATCACTACTTCAGGAAATTGCGCTTTAAGCTCCTTAATATTTTTTTCAAGATGCGGCAATATGATGTGCAGTGAAAAAAAGAAATCTTTTTTCAATTTCGCTAATGCCGCCGGCCCCGTCTCTTTCATTATTTTAGCCGCCGTTAAAACCAGCTGCCTCTGTTGGCTGCTCACAAGCTGTTGGCCCCTTCTCAAAGCGGCTAATTGATCTCGTTCGTGGGCATGCTTTGCTTGAAGCGCATTACGCGTCTCCGCCAGCGCCTTTAGTTTTTCGGCTATTTTGTTCCCATTGGATTTGTGGAAATCACGCCTATAACGGGAACACAAGCCTTCATACTTCTCATTAATTTTGGATAGTTCTTGCGCTGACGGAGCTTCGCATTGCTGAGCGCGCGCATGCGAAATGGCGTCTAGCAACACTTGTTTCGAAATATCAGGTTGAGCCTTGTTCGGCAAGTGTTCCTTTGTTAATTTAAAAATCTGTTTCAAACTTTTCTCAGAGACATCAACATCGATCGCTTCGCGGCGCACAATTTCTCTTAAAATCAATACAGTTTCTTGCCGCTTTGTCGGTTCTATGTGAATAATCTTAAAACGCCTTAATAAAGAACGATTTTTTTTGAGCGCTGTATACCCTTCTTGAGTAGTCGCTGCAATCACTTTAGGCAAGCCATCCAGTCCTTTTTGCAATCTGTCGGCTAAATCCGAATTTTCGCGAATAGCTGACTGAATTTCATCAAAAAATACAACAAATTCATCTTTATATCCTTCAATTTGACTGAGCAGTTTCTCCAGCTTGGTTAAGTTATCTTGTGAAAAATTGCTGTCATGCAAATTCACCGTATTGATTTCCTGAATTTCGTTGTTTTTCAAATATTCAGGAATATCGCCGCGTAAAATGCGGGCCGCCAACCCCGCGATAATCGTATTTTTTCCCACTCCAGGATTGCCAACAAGTAGAACATGGCGCCTTGTCCCGGTTGAATCCGGAGCTAAACCTTGAATGATTTGATTGATTATATCATATCTTCCCCATGCAGGCGGCAAGGAGCCATGTGCGGCATCGGCGGAGAGATTATGTCCAGCCTCAAGGCGTTCAGGCCGTCCTCGCAAATATTTAACGTAAATCAACAGCGCGGCTCCAAGCGCAACGATAATCCCCACCGTAACAAGCAGGGCGATAAGCGGATTGACAAGCAGCGTTCCTAATACGCCAAGAATCAATAAGGGGAAAGCGAATATTTTTCCGTAAATTGATAGAATTTGAGAGGCTTCCCATGTAGAACCGGGCTCCCGTCCCGCTTCAAAATAGCTGAGAGCCTTTAAAATTGTCTCCATCAGGCCACGTATGATGCGTACAAGATAACAGGATTGTTTTGGCGATATGACTTGCATCTGTGAATCATCCTTCGATGCATGTTCGGCTAATCCCGCTATCGTCGTTTCCAAATCCTGCAATTGCCCATCTAGAAGGGTCTGTATTGTCTCCATACTGACAAACTGCAAAAAATTTTGTACGATTTGAGAATTATTGTCTTCGATGCTGCGCTGGACGACAGAAAGCGCAACGGTCTCCAATTGAATGCAATTGAGACGATGGAAAATATTTTGCAACAACCGATGCGCTCGAGAAGCCTTGGGGACATTCAACGCTTGCACGATGTTGCGCTGTGTTTCATCCCAGTTGGGGTTAAAATTTTTAATACACATAATGCCGCTGAGAGTATCTTCCATGGGATGCTTGCGCCGGCAACAAGCCTTTAAACGGCGCCACAAGCTGCAGCATGACCTTGGGGACCTTTTTAGATTGTCATTATGATTTGGCACATGGTGATGCAACGAATTCGAAGGCGTTTTGCTTGACGCGCCTTCAAGAACGATCGGAGACGCTTGCATATGTAGCGACGACAAGGAATGAATGGTTGACATAAGAAGAACTCCTATTTTTTATGAATGTTTTATAATAAAGACATTCACAGTTGAAAATAGGGGTGGAAATTATAGGAAGACAGAGGAGATCGCGCAGCAAAAAACTAGCGAAAACCTAAAAATTTCTATTGTGTTGCGATAGAGAATTTGGTTTTATCTGTCTCTTTCATTGGCGCACCCCGTCCAACGAAATGACTCTTGCATTTAGGCAGGTCTCCTGGCTTAGGAACTGTGCAGCAATAAGTTGAACGATTGGACTGCGTCAAAGCCCCGGGGTTGAATCGATCGAAAGTGACCCCATATTATAATATTGGGTCACTTTCGATCGTTCAACCGCGGGAGCTTTCACGCAGTCCAATCATCCAACTTATTGTTGCACAGTTCCTTACAGCTGTGATTCCCTACTGGCCTTCCCAACATATAAAATGTCAGTGGCATCGGATAGAGGGCATGCTGTTTACAGTTGCGGGGGCAGCTTCGGTGTTACCGAATTCCCTATTAATTTCTTACGAAAGCCTATTGAGCAAAAGATATACGCATATAGCGTTTGCAAGCAGCTTAATTGAAGCGATCAATAATCGCAAGACTGTTATCGCTGATTCTTACGCACAAGTCTAAAGCGTGCTTCATCAATGCGAATTTTGGATAAACGATTGCCCTGACATTGACGCTTTGACGCGTATTTTGGGGTCAGGCCTGACACTATGACACTTTTAAAAACGCCAGTATGACACGTTTCAAAGCATCATACTGGCGTTTTTTAAAAGTGTCATAGTGTCAGGCCTGACCCCAAAAATACCCTGGCGCTTTTAAAAGCATCACAGTAAAAGGCGTTAAGAAGGGCGACGCTTAAAAATCAGATTTAATTACACTCCTCGAAAAATCCATCCTTGCCTTGATTATTAAAATGCGCTAACCTTTCGTGAGGAAAAATTATAACCCCTCTACCCTTGTAGAACTCGATTTCATGAACGCCTTATGCAATAAAAACTCGACTAAAAGAATATAGAAAAAACCACATGAATAAATATAGATTTTTATTTCTCTTGCTTGTTCTGCCAATCTCTCTTTTTTCGGAATTTTTAACATTTCTCGATGATGAAAAAAAATTAGAACCCTTTTACGAATACGACAATATTTTATTGATTGCAAGCACAGGACGGTCTGGCAGCACGTTATTAAATGATTCATTATGTAAATACGCACGAAATTATCACATCGTAAAAACTCACATTTTACCCCCTAATAAAAAATACCAGGGAAAAATTATATTTATTTTTTCCAATCCAGATAAAGCAGCGGAATCCACCCTTCACTTAAGCATTCAAAATGAGTGGTGGGGAACTCATCATTTTTATCATGTGAAATCGTCAGACCACAATTGGCTTTTGAAGATTGAAAGTACAACCAAACAAACTCTCGAAGATAACCTTTTAGCTTATGATGCGCTGGGATGCCGCACGCATTTAGTTGAGTGGCTTTATTTGACAACGCCAAGCGCCCAGGAAAACGCCCAGATTTTAGCTATTAAATATGAAAATTTATGGGACTCGCAAACAATCGATGCAATAAAGACATTTTTAAAGATAGACGACTTTGCGTTGCCCGTTCAAAATACGCGTGGTTGTAAATTGGAGGAGTTGGATGCGCGGGAAATTCTTTTTAGACAAACTTATAATTTAGGAACTGAAGAAGATCCCATTTATCAAGCATATGACCTTGCAAGAGAAATTTGGAAAAAAGCTCCAGCGGTCCAATACCTCAATTTATCTTAGGAACGCGAGTTGTTTGTTCATTCAAATTTTTTCCATCGATTTTCGATCAGTTTTTCATAGCGACTACGCATTTTTTCTGAGAGAAAACTATCATTGATTAGCCTTTTCCATGAATTTAGTGATTCTTTAAATTTCGAAAGTTCATTTTCTAAGATCGATGCAGATAGGCCCAATCTTTCAATTCCGAAATAGTCAACAAAATCGCTGCGGTTGAGTTTTTTCTTTTTCCCCCTTATTGGCAATGCAATTTCTTCTTCGGCTTTCATTATAATCGTAGTATTCAACAGATCATACGCTGGACTCAATTCCACTTTATTTTCACGCCTGATCAACGTGAAATTTTTTAAATGCATATCTTCATTTCCAACAAGGAAATTAAATATAACAAGGCGAAACAATTTTAATTTTTCCATCAACGGAAATGTACAATGTTTTTCAATCACAGAAACAACTTTTTCCATGCTTGATTCATACTTCGTATCTCTGGAACGCTCTAGAAGTTGCGAAAAATCCTCTACAGAAATTTTATGACTTCTTGTTCGATCAAATCTTTTAATAAAATAACTTAACGAATTATCAATATTGTAAATCATTCCATGAAAAGGGACTTCTATGCCGACCACTGCAGCCAATCTCATTGTAAGATCTTCATTCTGTGGAACTTCTTCATATATATGATGCGGTGGTTTTATTATGAATCGCCCCCTTTTTTCCACAATTTCAAATACTTCCTCCTTTACATTAAGGGTGACGCTCAATTTTGGCTGAACGCCTTGAATCGATAGCTTTGACGCGAATTGGGCCGCCATTTGAATTTGTTCTTTAGAAGTATATGGAAAATCTTTTAAGTTTTTTAATGATTTTGATAGTAGTTTGAGTCCCTTTTGCGTGTATTTTTGATCATCGCATAATTCATAAGTGATTGGACAACGATTCATTAAAAGGCCTCAACTGTAACATTGCCCACAAGATCTCCACCCACTGCAATGAGTTGTCCTAGTAAATCATTGCGATCAAGTTTAGTCTGCCGCAATAAACCCTCCAACATCATGCCTTCGGGCAATAGGCCCTCAAAAAATGGCGGGAACTTATCGTAATGATAGATTAATTGCGCAAGAGGCATCTCTAGAGATACAGAAGGACCCTTGTAATTTTCTAGATACACAAAGCGATAGTCTTTTCCCCGTTCTATTTCCTGTATCTCTCCTGATAAAACTCCATCCACAAATACTTTAGCTTTTTTCATTTAAACTCTCTTTAAATAAAGCCATGAGCTGACTCTGAAATTCGATTTTTATGTTTAAAGCATTCAGAACTTTTAAAAGCGTATCCAAACGAACTGACAGCTTTCCCTTTTCAATATCGAAAATAACTGTTTTACCCAATCCTGCAAGTTTTGCAAATTCAACTTGAGACAATCCACTCTTTTTTCGATGAAAACGAACAATCGCCGCTATTTGCTTTGCATCCATAAATACCCAAGAAGAATTAAATTACCGTCATAACAGTAAATATATCGATTTAAAAAATTAATGTCACTGAATAAACTCAAAATCGCTTGAAATTACCGCTTTTGCGGGAAATAAAGACGCTTGAAGTTTTAGGCCTTGTTCACCTTTACTAAGAAAAAGAAAGAACTCGGTAACCTCTCTGTGTGCTCTGTGATCTCTGTGGTTGATAAAAACGCTTCAAGCTTTTTATCAACCACAGAGATCACAGAGCACACAGAGAGGTGATTCTAGTAACCGAAAAGGTGAATACGGCCGAGTTTCACAATTTAGTCAGAGAGGCGTATTTAGCGACGAGACTCTTTTCTGAATGATTTTTTGTGAAAAAGACTTGATATGTAAGGCCAGCGCTTCCCTGACGGACATCGCGCACATGCCCAATTCCAAATTCCTGATGAAACACCTTATCCCCAACATTGAAAGAGGCTGTTGAAACATCCTCAGGAACTGTTTGATTCATGTCGTCAATGAAATCGCTCTCTTCCTTTTTAGGCTTTTCATTTATGGTTTTTCGATGCCCTGTAGAACGTTTCACTTGTTCCACATATTCGCTCGGGATTTCACGAATAAAACGGCTGGGGCGTTGGGTGCGCTTAACGCCCCAAATAAAGCGCGCGCTTACATCGCTTAGATAAAGATGCTCTTTGGCGCGCGTCATTCCAACATAAAACAACCGTCGCTCCTCTTCAAGGCCGTCCGCGCTCTCTCTGGAGTTGACATGAGGAAAAAGCTCCTCCTCTAGACCTGCCAGGAACACTACCGGAAACTCCAATCCTTTTCCGTTGTGGATTGTCATCATATTAAGACGATCTTCGACAGCGTCAACATCGTCAAGACTGGATTTTAAAGATAATTCCTCAAGAAACGAGGGCAGAGATTTCTCAGACGCTGATTCCTCCCATTCGCACGCTTTCGTCACTAGTGAACTCAAGTTTTCAGAACGGTCTGCAGCGGTTTCGGGATCCGTCAATAAAAAATCTTTATAATGCGTAAGTTCTATAGCGGCTTTAACCAATTCAGAAAGTGGTTTTTCACAGCTGATTCGTCTTAGTTCGCGAATAATATGCACATAGTCGCGCAACCCGTCTTTCTGTTTAGATGTCAACTTAAGCGGCACTGTAAGCGGTTGTTCATCCACAGCCATTTCACAATAAGATAAAATCGTTTGATTTTCATGGACTGCATTTTCACGAATTTTTTCGATTGTCGTCTCTCCGAGTCCACGCTTCGGAAGATTGATGGTGCGGCTAAAGGAGATATAATCGGCGCCCGATTGCACCATGCGCAGCCAAGCTAAGATGTCTTTGATCTCGCGTCTTTGATAAAAGGAGATGCCGCCTACGATGGCGTATGGGATGCGTCCTTGTAAAAAACGATCCTCAAAAGGACGCGACTGAGCATTGGTGCGGTAGAAAATCGCCATCTCCTTAAGCGGAATTCCCGCGCGATGGTAATGTGAAACGCGCTCCGCAATAAAGGCGGCTTCGACTTTCTCATCATCTCCGCGAAAATGTTTAATTTTTTCTCCCGGACCAAGATCGATCCACAATTTTTTTTCATAGCGCTGAGAATTACGCGCGACGACGGCGTTTGCGCCATTAAGGATATTCGTGCGGCTGCGATAGTTTTGCTCCAGGCGTACGACTTTAGCGCCTGGATAATCCTCTTCAAAATTTAGAATGTTTTTTATATTAGCGCCGCGCCATGAGTAGATCGACTGATCGGGATCGCCCACGACGCAAATGTTTTGATGTTTTGCGACAAGCAGGTTTACGATCGCATATTGGACCGCATTTGTATCTTGATACTCATCGATCAACAAGTAGCGCCAGCGCTGCTGATATTGCTCTAAAACCGGCGGATGTTCCTGCAATAGCCTTACGGTAAGCAGCAGCAAGTCATCATAATCCACTGCGTTGTATTCTTTTAATTTTGTTTGGTAGCTTTCATAAATTTGTTGAAATCGCGGCTCAGGAGATTTTTTGAACGCCCATCCATCCAATCGGTCCGGAGTCAACAGGCTGTTTTTCGCTTTGGAGATGAGGCCCCTCACGGACTTTAGATCGACTTTCCCGCCTGTTTCTGCAAATGGTTCAGTGCATGCTTTCAATAATTTTTCGACATCATCTTCATCGTAGATGATGAAGTCACGCTGATAACCTAAATGCTGGATCGATTCGCGCAATATGCGGGCGCCCAGACTGTGGAAGGTGGAGATCAATACATCGAACTGGGTTAATTTACGAATTCGGGCCTTCATTTCATTAGCGGCCTTGTTCGTGAATGTCAGACCTAAAATTTGCGATGACGAAACATCTCTTTCAAGAAGATGTGCGATGCGCAAGGTGACGACGCGTGTTTTTCCCGAACCTGCGCCGGCTAAAACGAGTAGAGGACCTTGGAGGGTTTCTACTGCTTCTTTTTGGCCTGCATTTAACTTCTGGTCATGAGTCATAAATATACTTCAGCACAATAAAACCTGTTGCCAGCAAACCGACCAAGATGATCGTCAGCCAGTTAAAATACCTTTCCACAAACAATTTGACGGAGGGGCCAAACCACCATAACAAACTCGCCACTAAAAAGAAACGAGAAGCTCTTCCAACTATGGAAGCCAAAACAAACATGCCGAAAGAGATATGGCAAACGCCGGCTGTCAAAGTGAACACCTTATAAGGAATCGGCGTGAACGCAGCGACGAATACGGCCCAAAAATCCCATTTGCGGTAAAGGGCGGCGACATGTTCAAAGGTCGTCGGATCGAAGATGAAATGGAAAAAGAAATTCGAGACTAAAAACCATAAGCTTGCGCCAATTGCATACCCGGCCATCCCGCCCAGCACGGAGGCGACCGTGCTGATAAGCGCATAACGCCACGCCAGGGATCGCCGTTCTAATGTAAGGACGATCTGCAGCACATCGGGGGCTATCGGAAAAAAACTCGATTCAGCGAAACTAATGAAAAACAGCGCCCATGCGGCATGCTTATAATGGGCGAACGCCAATACCCAATTGTATAAACGGCGGTGCAGGGCCCATTTGGGAGGCATTGCCGCATACTGTCGCTGAATGAGTTCCGACGCCATAATTTAAAAACCTCAGTTAAAATTATAGCATGGGCGACAATGGGCGTAAATGGACAAATTCAGGCTTTTTAACCCTTCTTTCGCGCAGCGTTTGGAGTGCGTGCGACTTGTCGCCGCTTTGGTAGACCTCGACTCGTCGAGGTCTACCAAAGCGGCGACAAGTCGCACGCACTCCATACGCTGCGCGAAAGAAAGGTTAAAAAAGAGCCCAAAGTCAAGAAAGGATATGTGTATAAGGATAGTTGATAACCACTTAACTAATGGAGTTAAATAAATTCAGCGATTTTATGCCAAATTTCTTTGGGTAATTTACTGTCAACATGACGATCGAAGATGCGAAGATACACCTCTCCTTTTGCTTTAATTCGCTCCTTCTGTAACTTTTTTTTCTCAGTTGCAAGTTTTTTTTGTAAAAATTCAATATTGAAATACATCGAATTTCTCGAAAGATTATAAGAATTAGTTTTAAGATTAGACAAATATTTTAAATAAGAATTAGATTTGTAGTTAGATGCAATTTCACCATAATAATTTTTTAAATAACGCTGAGATTTCTTACATTTTAAATCATTACATGTCATAACTATTGCTACGAATATATGTATTTCTTTGATGTTTTTGTAGCGTGGCTTTGTGTTATTTATAAAAGTTTCAAATTGTTCGAAATCTTTCAGATGGAAAACGCATCCAGCTTTAATCAATTGTTTGGCCAATTTAAATTTTCCGTGAACAATAGCAATCGTAGGAAAAAGGATACAATTTTCAGGATTCAAGTTGATTTCTTTTTTAATTAAGTAGTTAATAATTTCTTGATCTATTTCATCTGGACCGTTTTTTATAAGAAAAGAAAGGACGCCTTGGTCGTCATCTGGGCAATTCTCTGGTGAGGTGGATGATTTTAAACTCATGCTTTGGTCGTCATTGTCGTCAATATCGCTATCTATTTTATTTAAGTTGTTATCTATTTTAGATAATTTTAAACTAATGTTTTGTTCGTTGTTGTCTATTTTATTTAAACTATTATCTATTTTATTTAAGTTTTTATCTTTTAAACTAACCAGTTTAATATCACTTTTATTTTTGATCATCAATTTTCTTATCACTTCACAATTAATATCCGATGGTATATTTGTATTTTCCATCAGAGGTAATATGTTGTCAGTAATTTCTTTTGTTGATAGATTAGTGTTGTCATACAATCGTTGATGGAGTTGATTATAATCACATATTCTAGGACCTCCAAACTGGTGTTGCATTGCCATATTGGCGCTGGAAACAAACTCAGGCGACTTTCCAGCTAAACTGGCTGCAGCTGCAAAAATCGGCCTTACGACTATCGAAATGAAAAGTAAAAAATATCCCTTTAAGCTCCAGTCAATCCTAGTCCCCTTATCGCAACATATAAACCAGGGAATAATGGTGATGTGTACAACAAGGTCTAGCGCTGAGCAAATGGCCAGCAATGGAGGGACGATAAGAATTTTGAGGGCTAAAGAAATAATTTTTTCGAGATTTGAATAGGGAGAGGTTGGCCCAAATGAGTGATAGCGCAATGGCCGCCATTTGGTTAGTCTTTCGATGACGCAGTAGGTGCAACTGAATTCATGTGAAAATTGCAGCGTTTCAAGAATTTTCATAATGCCTTCGCTATAAAATAACAATAATTAAATATTAAAATTAAAAATGAATCATAACATTATTAGCTGATTTATAGCAAGAACGTTTACAGACAGACAATTAAATCTGAATCGCAAAATCGACATCAAGCAACAAGGTAACCAGGCCGTCTCGGCCTGGGTCATACAAATAAAGAACCGCATTAGGGTCAGGCTTGACCGCATCAAAAATTATAGGGACGATAGGGACTCAAGCGACCTTAGGGACATTGGAGACAGGGACAAACGTCTCTGTCCCCAATGTCTCTAAGTTACTCACCTTACGCAGCATAAACGATTGCCTTCTCGCGCTCCCGCCAAGACAATTGCAAAAGTCTTGGACAACATGCAAATGTGAGTTTGACGCTTTGACACGTTGCATTGGGGTCAGGCCTGACACTATGACACTTTCAGAGCGCCGTCGGCGCTCTGAAAGTGTCATAGTGTCAGGCCTGACCCCAATGCTGCGCGTCATCGCATCAAACCTGAGCTGAGATTCGCCACTAATTATTAAATGCCAATGCACTTTTGCAATTGTCTCGGGAGGGGCGCGAGAAGGCAATCGTTTATGTTTGCGTAAGGTGAGTAAGTTAGACAGTATTACACCACAATCCTTGAGGAAAGGTCATGCCCAAGCAAATTGCCCAAAGCGAATTAGATGTCATTGTAAACATTGTGGAACGATTAAAATAACGCCAGCAAAGGTGAGCGCTTACCCCTCTCTGTGCTCTCTGTGGGCTCTGTGGTAGCCAAAGAGCCTTGAAATGATTCAATTTCAAGTTTTATATCCACCACAGAGCTCACAGAGAGCACAGAGAGGGGTAAGCGCTCACCTTTGCTTTTGCAGAATTAATTGACGCTGAGATCCTCGGGAATCATGGAGAGACTCGCATATTTGCCTCCCATATCCCGCAAAAGAAGCGGCCACATTTTTTCAGGCGCAGTGTGAAAAACAATTTGCGCTGAAGAGGGATGGATAAACCAACCGCCATCCAAAAATTCGCGTTCCAATTGGCCCGCTCCCCAACCGGCATAGCCAAAACATAAATGGATGGCAGGGCCGTTATTGTCTGATAAAACTTCTTGCAGAAACTGAAGGTCTCCGCCTAAATAAACCCCTTCACAAATCTGCAATGTTTGCTGAGGGACCGCTTCACTTGTATGGAGAAGCATCATCTGATTGGTCTGCACCGGCCCCCCGGCGCGAATGCTGACGTTTGCATTGGACATATTTTGGATGTTGACGATCTCTTCAGGAAGTTCTAATTCGAGGCTTTTGTTGATCACCAAACCAAATGATCCATTTGGATTATGTTCGCAGACAAGGATGACAGCCCGAAAAAAAAGTCCCTCTTCAATATCCGGAGTGGCGATCAATAAGGTGCCCTTTTGAATTTGAGAATAGATCATCTTTTGCGATCCTTTACTGTCTACTGACAGAATTCAGTCTTTTTAATTTCACTATCCATAACTTGCTGGTTATACATTTTGATTGACTCATCTAATATATCGACGCGGCGAAGAAGTTCAGCAAAAACTTTGCTGTACTCCTGATCCTCCGCCAAAGCAAAACAGGAGCTATCTACTTTATCTAATACCATAGCGACGCGAGAAAGGGAAGTGGAGATTTGGTCCACTTCATCATTAAAGTAGTTGCGAAATTCCTGCGGAGTCGACAGTTTCTGCAGTAAATTCAGGCGACGGGCGCGCAGGCGCTGCCAGCCTTTATCTAGATGGAATAGCAATCCATAATGATTGACATCATTCGCTAAAGTATCCACTTTGCCTAAAATCGCTTTAATCTCTAAGTACATGTCCTCGTCAACTAAAACTTTCCCTACCGTCCCCTTTCCTTCGCTGACATTCGTCACGATTTGCATGGTGGTCGCTGTAAAATCGCGAGTGTTTTTTGCTGTATTTTTAAAGCCTTCAAGCGATTCATCCAGCGTGTCCCATGAAGCGGGCAAACGAGTTGAAAGCAAAGTCGTAAATTCCAGCAAATTGCTGAGGATATTTGAAAGTTCCTCCGGTTCATCGAGGGCTGCAGTGATTTCGCTAAGATTCTGAGCCGTATCGGCGATTTTTTTGATCAGTTCTTCCTTTTTAATATCTTCAAGAGTGGAAGTAATGTGATCCAAGGCGACATCAAATTTGCTGGCGACTTCCTTAAATTCACTCATTGTTTCTTCAACTGAACCTGTTTGTATTGCATAGAGAATATCTTTATTGGTTACAAGTTGGAGTTTTTGATCTGGCGGAGGCAAAATTGGAATAATCGCTACGGATCTTTCTCCTAAGAGACCTGAAGTTCGCAAACTGATTTGATCTGTGGCGTACACTTTGACTTCGGTGTCGACGCTTAGGGTGAGTGTATACATATATAAATGACCGCTTGAATCGGCTATTCCTTCTCGAGCGTTCTTCACTTCATGAATTTCGGTCACTTCGCCAATCGGTTTGCCTGCGAAAGTGACGCGCGTTCCTACATTCACTTTGTCAATATCGCTAAAGCGCACATAAAGTTTCTGCCCTTCATTTCCCACGCTTGGATGCAAGAAAAGAATGATAAAGACAACTATTGCGCATGCAACCAGAACAAACACTCCAATAATAACATTCTTTCCTTGGTCGCCCATAGCCTACTCTTTTTTTTTCATGTCCGCATTCTCCAAAAATGAAAGAATAAGCGGATTATCCGTTTTAAAAAACTCTTCTTTAGATGCAATATAAATGATGTTGCCTTCGTGATGAAAGGCGATTCGGTCCGCAACTTCCATTGCTGAACGAATATCGTGCGTGACGACTATGCTTGTTGCATTTAATTCTTGACGGGTGGCATTGATCAGATCATTGATCTGCATGGCGGTGATGGGGTCTAAACCTGACGTTGGTTCATCATAAAGGATTACGCCAGGTTCATATACAATTAAACGCGCTATTGCAGCTCGTTTCCGCATCCCTCCCGAAAGTTCCGCCGGCATCTTCAATTCAGTTTTCGCAAGTCCGACGATTTCAAGAGCATGAGCGACTCTGTTTTGAATTTCTTTTTCCGACATGTCGAGGCAGTGCTGTCGCAAATAAAAAGCGGTGTTTTCTTCGATGTTCAAAGAGTCAAAAAGAGCGGCTCCTTGAAAAAAGCATTCCCATTTTAGGCATGCCCTTTTGGCGTTTGCTTGATGAGGGATCTTCCACGCGCGCATCGTTGATGTTAATATATCCGCGATCGGGACGCTCTATCCCAATCATATGTCGCAGCAATACGCTTTTACCGGCGCCTGAACGGCCTAATATGACAACTGTTTCCCCCTCATAGACATCGAGAAACAGCGCTCGGAGCACTTGAAATTTACCGTAACTTTTCCATAAGTCATGCACATGGATCATGATTTTGCTGTCTTGGGATCTATTCATGAGCGCCACCCAAAAACTGGTTGATATAATCGTAAGAATTATTCAGAGCGACTGTCATAAGGAAATTGGTGATTAAAATCGCTGTATAGCAAATCACAACGCTGTTTGTCGTTGCACGACCCACGCCAGCCGCCCCTCCGGTCGTCGTCATTCCTCGAAAACATGAGATCGTAATAATGATTATCCCAAAAACAATAGCCTTGACAAGGCCGCTGAACATATCAAAAGTTGAAATGTGATCAGGCAAAGGATCGAGAAAAGAATTAGGAGACATTCCATAATAAAAAACAGCGATAAGGTAACCGCCGATGATTCCCATGACGCAACTGAAAACTGTCAGCAGCGGAAGCATCAAGGTTCCTGCAATAAATCGCGGAGCCACCAGATAGCGAAGAGGATTTACCGACATCGAACTAAGAGCGTCGATTTGCTCTGTAACTCGCATTGTGCCTATCTCTGCACAAATCGATGCGCCAACTCGCCCGGTAACCATGAAAGCCGTCAGCACCGGACCTAATTCGACCATCATCGCTTTAGTGACCATCAAACCGGTTGCGCTGGCCAAACCTTTATCGGAAAGTTGGAAAAACGATTGCGCCGCCAATACCATTCCAGTGGAGAACCCTGTGATCGCCACCACAGGAAGCGACAGCACGCCGATCTCATACATTTGATCTCGAATCAACTTCCAAGCAGGCGGACGCCTAAGGGTGATTAAAACAACAGATATGATAAGCAAAAAATAGCTGCCCAGCGAGAATAATATTTCCGAAAAATTTGTCATCATTCTTTGTATTATGTACCGGGTTGAGCGACTTGCATATGCTCTATAATCAGATACAGAGGCGGCGATTGCTCAGGCAGCAGTAGTTTTCCATCAATTGCAACATATTGATGATTTTGTTCCGCATCTATTAATTGCTGTCGCATAGACTGCGGCAACGGATATGAAGCGGTGTTAAACTCGACGACATATTGATTGGGTTTTGCAAGAAGAGGACCCAATAAAATAAACCGGGTTCCATCGCCCGTCGACACCAACGTCACACTGTCCTTGTTGTGTGTAATCGCCCCCTGCGCCTTTACATGCACCTCATTGATGCCGGGCCCTGCTAATCGCAGGCCGGCGTCGAGGGCCGCATAGGAAAATGGAACTCCCGGCTTCCAAGTCAAGTTCACTTTTCCGCCTGCTAAATCAAGCTGCACCGTGGCGACGCCATTGATTTTATTCATCTGCTTGACAACTTGCTCTCCACATGATGCCGTGCAAGATGGAATATCGTATTGAAAAGGGATCCACTTGGCCACAACAGTCTGAATTTCAGCTTGCGCCGGAGCGAAAAATAATGCCCCGACGCCCATTGTAGACGCCATTAATTGTTTAATTTTCATATGTTGATTTATCCATTATCATCATCTTCATCAGAATCATCTTGTGAGCCGCCGGCTTGTTGTCCTTTTTGCATAGAGCTCATGCACTTAGCAAAGCGTTTGGCTTTTTGCTGTTGAATATCATCCAACATCGCCTGAATCTGCTTGTCATCCGTAAAGCCATGAGCTTTCAATACAGTGGAAAAGCTATCAAGAAGGGTTTCGCGAAATAATTTAACAGCCGCTTGACGTTGTTGCGGGTCTTTCAATGGGTTTGGATTCATCTTTTCCGCTTTCGCTTCCACTGTCTTAATGACGTTCTTATCTTTTTCAGCCAGTTCTTTTTCAATAGCCTCCCACTGATCTTTAGGCACATTATAACGGCCTAGCGCTTCTTCTACAAAAATCTTGGGGAAATACGACAACAATATATCTTTTGAACACTCTTCATCAGCGGCTTTATCAGCGGCCTTCATAGAACTTGGCATTATGCAAGCGGTTGCGCCCAACAGCAAAGTCAACGCATAGCGATTAAACATTTTTTTATTCACAATTTCTCCTTGGCTTTTTAAAATTTTTGGAATCAAACAAGAATCCACGATTTATTTGTTCGACTTGTACCAGGATTTTTCCCTTCTGTCAACTGGCGCTTTAAATTATTTTACTGAAATCGACTTTTCAAACAGCCCCGCCAGCGGTCGCCTTGCTGCATGCCTATATAGATAAACATCTCTTTGATATCGCTTTCACTAATCACTCCATTTTCAGCCATCACTTCTTTAAAGACTTCAAATAAGACTTCTTTCAAAAGATTGGCCGCCACATCCGCTTGAAAGGGATGATCCAAAGGATCTCTTTCCATTTTCGACGCTTTTCGCTTAAGAATCAACGGTATGGTCGTAGATCTTGCATTCAATGCACGAGCAATGGGATCCCATCGACTTTGCGTAATGCCGCGTGAACTCAGAGCTCGGACGACTACTTCGTACGGAAAAAAGCTTCTTTGCAGCTCCTGAAAGCAGCCTGGTTCGTCGTTATACGCATGCACAGCTGTTTGAAACAGCGCCATCATCCCCATTATCATCATGCACAGATAACGCATAAAATTTCCTCCCTGCTTTTAAAACCAAGAGCCTGATGTCTTAATCATTTTTGCATCATTTTTTTTCTCATTCTGTAGCCCACACTAAGGTGTAGCGAGCCCCAGCGAGCGGAACCGCAGGTGTGGGAACATCATGAATACACGACCTAACCAGGGACTGGTTCTTCATTTTTATCTTTTTTCCCTCTTTTTAAAATCGAAGACTTAAATATTTTTCTGTAAAAAAAGCAAGAAAGACAAAAAAAGAAGAACTGGTCCCCAGTTAGGCTATGTATCCATTGTGTTCCCACACCTGCGGTTCCGCTCGCTAGGGCTCGCTACACCTTAGTGTGGGCTACAGAATGAGAAAAAAAATGATGCAAAAATGATTAAGACATCAGGCTCCCTATGCCCTTTTCCTGATAGTACGCTGACTGTCATTTCTGCACAAATTGCAAATTGCTTCTTCACTCAGTTTTTAATGTTTAGATTTAGCAACAACGTTCGTTCTAAGTTTTGTTGATGTTGAAGGCAATCTTGCTCTACGTTTTTGTTGAATAATCTTTTTCTTTTCTTTTACTTCTTTTCCGACTTCGTAAAGGACGTCTGGAGAAAAATCCAATCCATTAGGCCAGCATATTGTGATTTCATCTAAACAAAACGACTTGAAATAATCTAAATCTGACAACGGGATGAGAAGCTTTCTAGTGGTCGATAAAAATCGCTCAAAGTCGACAACCTTGGTTATTCCATCATTAAACAGCAATTTTATTTTATGTCCGTTAATATATTCTGCTTTCTTGATTCTCATGATTACACCAACGGTTTAATTTTTTTAAATTTATCTTCCTTTAACAAGTCCC
>Ga0207104_1070_pt1 | contig 23942 bp, 18 predicted proteins | sample Alteio_BWMinHeat_79_FD_153538 | JGI IMG/M metagenome (GOLD analysis project Ga0207104, IMG submission 153538) | Enriched cells from forest soil in Barre Woods Harvard Forest LTER site, Petersham, Massachusetts, United States -... | ecosystem: Environmental > Terrestrial > Soil > Temperate forest >...
TTCTTCTAAGATAGAGGTACGTCTTTTTTTATCACGTTTTAAACGATGTCCAGTAATGGCAAAACGATGCGCTTCGTCCCGAATTTGTTGAATCAAATGTAATCCTAAAGAATCCGAAGATAAATGTATCGCCGTTTTATCGGGCAAATATAAGGTTTCAAGTCCCGGTTTTCGAGTGACACCTTTTGCGATACCGATCATTTCAATGGAAGGAAGATGTAATTCATGAAAAATTTTTTTAGCTTGCGATAATTGCGGAAGCCCACCGTCAATTAAAATCAGATCGGGTAAACGGCCCTGCTCTTTTTGCAATCGTTCATAACGACGCAACAACACTTGATGCATCGCCGCCATATCATCGCCGGGGGTGATATCTTTAATGTTAAATCGCCGATAATCACTTTTCACGGGCCCTTCGGTATTGAAAACGACACAGGATGCAATGGTGGCTTCGCCCATCGTATGGCTAATGTCAAAACATTCAATTCGCTCGATTTTTGTAGAAAAATGTAAATCTTTTTCTAGCGCGTTAAATCGATCTTCGATACTTGTTTTATTCAATAAAAAACTTGCCTTTGATTGTTTTGCACTCTTTGTCGCGATTTCTAACCATTTTTTTCTATCTTTTCGCACATTTTCTGAAATGATCACTTTATGTTTTGCCGTTTCTGATAATACTTCCATCAATAAAGTACGATCAGGGAGATGAAAATCGGTGACAATTTCTTTCGGAAAAAAATCCAAGTGATGTGCATCTAAATAATGTTGTTTAATAAACGACGAAATAATTTCTTCAGGCGTTGCGTCTTTAGGAATGCTTGGAAAATAGGCGCGACTTCCCAATATCCGCCCCCCGCGAATCATGAGTAATTGTATGCAAATGTCCGCAAAACCAATGACGTCAATATCGCCATCATCTTTACTCACATGTTGTTCGCGTCGTATCGTGCGTAATTTAAGAATTTGATCTCTTAATTTTGCGGCGTGTTCGTATTGTAAATGGGATGACGCTTCTTCCATTTTACGATTTAAATCGTCTAAAACTTCTTCATTTTTTCCCTGCAAAAATAAAGAAGCATGTAAAACATCTTCTGCATAATCTTTTGGTGAAATCAATCCCGCGCATGAACCCGAGCATAATCCAATTTGGTATTGTAAACACGGACGTCCGCGATGCGGATAATATTTATCTTTGCGTAGTCGTAATCCAAATAATTTTTGAATCAAGTGAATCGTTTCACGAACTGAGCCCGCGGAGGGATAAGGCCCAAAATATTTTCCATGTTTTTTTTTCGCACCGCGATAAAAATCGATATAGGGATAAGGTTTGTCGTCGACTATCACGATGTAAGGATAGCTTTTATCATCACGGAACAAGACATTGTAATGTGGTTGATATTTTTTGATTAAATTGCATTCGAGCAATAATGCATCCGCTTCGCTGTGCGTAACCGTGACTTGAATGTCTTTGATGTGTTTGACTAATGCGAATGTTTTAGTATCTTGTCCGCGTTTTCTAAAGTAACTTTGCAGACGTTTTTTTAAATTATTCGCTTTTCCGACATACAAAACTTCATTATTTTCCCCAAGCATTTGGTAAACGCCAGGATGCGTTGTCACATTATCAAGAAAAGCTTTAATGTTTAACATCTACATTTCTTCTGATGAAGTTTTGTGTCCTTCTAAAAGACCTAAACGAATGGCAAGTAAAGTCAATTCCACATCGCTTGTGATACTTAATTTTTCGAAAACACGATAACGATAGCTGTTCACCGTTTTCGGACTTAAACACAGTTTATTTGAAATTTCTTGAACTTTTTGACCGCTAGTAATCATTAGCATAATCTGTAACTCACGTTCAGATAAAATATCTAAAGGTGAATCTTCAGCTTTTGTAAAACGTTTGAGCGCTAATTGTTGGGCGATATCACTACTAATGTAACGTTGGCCGGAATGAACCGTGCGAATCGCGCGAATCATTTCTTCTGCAGCACAGCCTTTCGTCATGTAACCAACCGCACCCGCTTGTAATAAACGCGAAGGATAAGGTTCATCACCATAAATAGTTAAGGCTAGCACTTTAATGTCAGGATTGTGACGCACCATTTTGCGTGTCGCTTCTAATCCGCCAATGCCAGGCATCTGAACATCCATTAATACGACATCAGGAATGAGTTCTTTGGATAATCGAACTGCTTCTTCTCCTGTACTTGTTTCGCCGACAACCTTTAGCCCTGATACGTCCTGTAATATACGTTTGATACCGAGTCGAACCAACTCATGGTCATCAACTAACAAAATTTTAATCAACTTTCATTCCCCCACATGAGTTGTATTGCACACTTGGCGGAGAGAGAGGGATTCGAACCCCCGGAGCCCGTAAGAGCTCAACGGTTTTCAAGACCGCCGCTTTCAACCACTCAGCCATCTCTCCAAATGTAATCAATTCACGATGTTATGGAGCGTTTATTTTTTTGTAGGCTAATCATTAGCCAATTTCTATTATCATTATCGCTTTATTTTGAACGTTAACTATTTCGCTTGATATTTAACGATATTTTACGTGGCGTTTCAACTCATAATTTCAGGAAATTGACAGATTATATTTTTGTGCAAAAATTATGATATAATTTCGGTCTTTATTAATGGAGAAATAAATATGCAACGTAATGATTATTCAATTCGTCGAGAAGAAGTCAACTCCGTTCAGCTGACGTCAGTTATTCGAAATACTTATCTATTGTTAAGTTTAACTTTATTATTTAGCGCGGCATGTGCCGGGTATGCGGTTGTCACCAATGCGGGTTTTGGGGCATCCCTCATCGCATTTATTGTCTCCTTTGCCTTATTATTCGCAACTAGCGCCTTAAGAAATAGCGGCTGGGGAATTCTCAGTGTTTTTGCATTTACAGGCTGCATGGGATATTCCCTTGGGCCACTGCTCAATCACTTTTTAACAGGCTATACCAATGGCGGCCAATTAATTATGACCGCACTGGGTGGCACGGGCCTCACTTTTTTTGCAACCTCTGCCTATATCATCACAACTAAAAAAGATTTAAGCCATTGGGGCAAGTTTTTAATGATTGGTTTAGTCGTTTGTATTGTCGCGGTAATTGCGAATATTTTCTTAAAAATGCCCGCTTTACAACTTGCACTTTCCACCATGCTCACTTTCATTTCTGCCATGCTCATGATGTATGATACCAGCCGTATCATTAATAACGGTGAAACGAATTACATTATGGCAACCATCAGCTTATATTTAGATATTCAAATGTTATTCCAAAATTTATTGATGTTGCTTGGCATGTTGGGTGGCAACCGAGATTAATTTTTAGAATCATTATTTAGTAGGTGGATAATGTCGTAAAAAACACGACTAATCCACCGCTATCTTGGAAAAAATCCAACTGAAAGTAAACCAATTAGAATTTCATATTAAAGCAAATCTTCCCAGTAATCTTATAACTCCCTCATTAATTTGAATGGACGAACATTTTAAAAGTCGCTACATTAGCTTCGCTTTTTTAAAAATAAATGAAATATAAGGAGAAAAAATGTTTGGACGCATTGCAAATTTTTTTAATAGAACTTCTAATAATCAATTAGTTTTACCCATTTATGCTTCCCCCGCTTCACTAACCACCGCTGAATTTTTAGAGAAATTTAATAAAGATATCGACAGCGCTCAATTATCACAAATAAAGTATCATCTTTTATTAAAGACCCTTGGACTTGTTATCATCGGAGGCGGAATAGTCGCTGGAATCTATATTGTTCGACATGCGAAATATCTTGATGCCACTCGCGATACTTCCGAAGCAACAGGGTGTTATGACAGTTGTGGTATTGATTCATTGATAACTTGGATTGGCGCTGGTTTTGAGGGAATCGGGGCTTGCGTTATTTGTTGTGCAGGCGGTGCTTTGATGGCATTGAATCCCTCTTATGACGATCACACGAAAATAAGTGGTTTATCTAGTGATATTAAATCTTATGTGAATGATTTTATTGCAAATCAGAATCCAACAACGCCTATTACAACGGTTGGCGAGCTTCGAACTTACTGCGAGGGACAGCTGCAAAGGAATACGGTCTCTTTATCGGCATCATGAGACTAAGTAATACTTTCTGGATTGCTATACCCCACAAAAAAATGTGGGGTTATTTGTGTATTTTTTTTGAATTGTTATTGATTATTAGGGTATAAAGTATGCTAAAATGCCGGCTCAAACTAATAGCTGGGGTAGTAGCATGCACTCACATGAACAAAAATCCAATCTCAATGCCAAACAATCCGAGGCTTTTGAAGCTCTCATTATAGAATATCCTGATCTTATTCATCATTACGTTAATATTCCAGCGTCATTTCAACCTTTGGTTATAGATAATATTATTCAATTACAAAAAGACTCTGTCAGCGAAATTAAAAAAGAACTTGAATTTAAAACAATAAAATCATTAATAAATGATCCAAAAGATTTGGGTCATGTTGAGCTTGTGGCGGATAGAGTCAATGCGCTTCATGATGCTGGTTTAATCGACAAATTAAAGATAGAGCATGAGCCGAAATTACTTCAAAAAGAGTATTTAGATATCGGACAATGGGCTTCTGTTTTATATCAAGAGGAAGAACAACGCCGTACCTATGGATCAGGAATGTAGGTAACAGGAAAAAGAAATGTTCACTAAAAAGCAGCAAGACGAATTAGCAAAGCAAAAAATTGGTTTAAGTAATTTAGGCTTAAGGCATCAAGGCAATTTTGTTTTTCCCGAACTATTTGGTTTTGCTAAAAGCATAGATTTTTTCTTAGAAAAAGATAAAAAAGTTGCTGGTGATAAAAATAATATTTTAAAACATCTTTCTTTCACCGAACGGCTTTTCGGTTCTCCGCTCGTCTTGTATGATGATTATAAACTGCATGAATCTTTTTTAGAAATTATTATAAAATTAATAGATCTAAAGGCAGACTTAAATCAAGTTAATCATCTTAATAATACAGCGCTTCATATCGCGGCACAATTTTCTCTTATAGAAGAAATGAGAGTGCTTCTGGAGGCAAAAGCCAATCCTAACTTAGAAAATAATTTAGGTGATAATCCACTTATAACTGCTATTAAAGAGAACGATAAAAAAATAGATGTTATTAAAATATTATTGGAAAGCAAGGTTAATCCCAATCAATCTAATCATATAAGAGAGACGCCACTTATCATCGCAACTCGTAACAAAGACCTCCATGCCATTACTTTATTATTAGGACATAAAGCTGATGTTTTTTGCGTTAATAATGAAGGAAAAAATGCGTTATCTTATGCAAAAGTTGCTGGAGGTGAGAAGATAATTAAAACTTTAGAGTCTCATCAAAGAGATGCTTTTTATCAAAAATTTAGTAAAGAAAAGATAATAGAAATAAACCAAAAACATTATGTAAAAGTAAAACCACTCGAAGGTCGAGGTCAAAAATACGAAGCAGGATTTTTCCTCTGCCTTGAAGACGGATTACTTTATGTCATCAAGGAAGACGATGCTGCTACTTGTATATTAGAAGGTTCTGCGGATTTTATTATTCCTTTAATTCCTGGAAGTCATTTAAGAGCTATTAATTTAGCGGAATTCGCCACTATAACAGAAAATAAATCGCAAAAGATTGTTTCCATTCAACCCGCGATTGTTCCCTCAACACCATGGGCTTGTATTGTTTTTGGATCCAAAAGAGATCCTGCCACTATAAGAAGTGTTGAATCTAAAAACCAAAATAAATTATCGTCTCATATAGCAGGGTTAACTAATCAAGTAAAAATGGATGCGGCAGTTTCGATTTATGGAAGTAATCTTAGTGGAGAAGAAAGCATGCATTCAGGTCAATATGTCGTACGTGTCGATAAGCAAGGTAATATAATAACAATTGTGCGTATTGATTTAGGAGCGAGAGAACGTTTTGCTATCTTAAGAAATGAAGAAAAAGATTTTAAAATTAAAACATCTGATGTATATGCTAAATCTGGACAATTTGGTAAAACATATATGGAGTTTATGTTAGTCGATCCAAATGTTCATGCATTTGTCATCTATCTATGGGCAAGACATTTTCCAAATGGTGTAAAACAACATGAAGAAGAAATTGCTTTAAGCGCTTTAGAGTCTTTTAAAAAACAATTCAATAAAATAATTGATGATGAAAAAAAGCAAGCCGTTTTAAATGAAATATATGATGTTTATAATAAGAATGGCACGGTAAAAAGAAAAACAAATGTAACTTTCGAACAATTAAGTCAAGTGATATTGAGTGTTGTAAAAAGTCGCGTTATAAGTATGAAACATGATGCGCGCAATAAACTCGATACGTTCATTGACGAATTAAAAAAACATGGAAAAGAGAGTGGGCTTTCAAGTGAGCTTATTCATCATTGTATAAAAATCATTGATTATCGCACGCAATATGCATATCGTTATATCGATCGCGCTCCTCATATTTTGGATGCCATCAAAAAAATTATATTTAATCTTCATCACACCCCTTCGCTGGAAGATAAAGAAAAAAATAAGATCTCATTTTTATTTCAGAATATCTTATCTTATATGTATGCTGCTATTAAATTATCTTCAGATATTCCTCACGTCAATGTATACCTGTCGAAACAACAAGCGTTGCAGAAATTACTTAATGAAATTGAAGTTTTTCAAATACATTTAAATCTAATAATGACGTTACAGAATAAAATGCAAAATGATTTTTCTGCTAAACAAAATCTTGTGGCTATTGATGCGCTTAAGTTATTAACCGCTGAAGGAGGAAATGTAGAGGGAGTTATAAAAATACTAAAAAACATTCCACAAAGCTTTACTTTTTTTGAAAAGCCAGAAGAAATGTTAATACACTTTTTTCAAAATGAATTACAAAAATATAAAAAATTAGATGGTGCCCCATTTTTTATTTTCAAAAAGGAAATGGCGGTGGATTGCCATGCTTCGCTCACAATGACGAGACCGTGATATCTACTCCCGCCAGACACACTTTCCTTTTTTAAGTAGTGTTGCCAAATATTCTTCATGCGCGATAAGTTCTTCTTCCGTTGGATCTAGAACGATTAATTGTCTTAATTGTTGCGGTAAAATAACATGCTCTACATTTTCTTTAACCTCAGCCTGCGTATTTTGAATGTCGCCAAATAAGCTACCTTGCCCGCCTGTCATCGCAAGGTAAACTTGCGCCAACAAATGCGCGTCCATGAGGGCGCCGTGAAATTCTCGATTAGAATTATCCACGGTATAGCGTTTGCATAATGCATCTAAGCTATTGCGCTGGCCAATATGAATTTGTCTGGCCAAAACCAAGGTATCAATAACCTTGAATGAATCTGTCACCGCTTTATAATTTCGTTTTGTTAAATTTATTTCATGACGAATAAAACCAAGATCGAATGGTGCATTATGAATAATAAGTTCAGCGCCATCAATAAATTGAATAAAATCGTCGGCAATATCAAGGAAAACAGGTTTTCCTTGTAGAAAATCATTGGTAATTCCGTGAACTTGTAGCGCGCCATCATCCACTAATCGTTCCGGATTAATATATTGATGAAATCGTTTTCCAGTAAATTTACGATTAAATAATTCAATGCAACCAATTTCAATGATGCGATGACCTTCTATCACTTGTAAACCAGTGGTTTCTGTATCTAAAACAACTTGACGCATGTGGAATACCTATTTTTTCTTCAATAAATTATCGATTGCTTCATTGGCTAAAGCATCCACTATGTCATTCTCAACATGTCCACTGTGCCCTTTTACCCAATGCCACGAAACATGATGCTTAATGGCTTCTCTATCTAGTAACTCCCAAAGATCTGCATTTTTCACTGGTTTTTTATCTGCTTTTTTCCAGTTACGTTTTTTCCATTCGGGAAGCCACTCTGTAATCCCTTTTTGTAAATATTTCGAGTCTGTATGTAATTCAACGGCACATTTTTCTTTGACAGAAAGCAATGCTTGAATAGCTGCCATTAATTCCATGCGATTATTGGTCGTATGTTGCTCACTGCCTGAAATGGTTTTTTCATGCGGTCCAAAACGTAACAATGCGCCCCACCCTCCTGGGCCAGGATTTCCCCGACAAGCGCCATCAGTAAATATTTTTATTTTTTTCATGAAATATCTCGCATCGATGTGCCAGGAATTTTAACGGAAAATGTCGGCAACGTTTGATTCCAGCGAAGCTTAATGGGAGATAAGGGAATGACTTTGGCGCGTGCGACGATCACAAATACGCCACCACGAAAAATATGCAAGTGGGTGCCTAGCCATTCCAAAATTTTTAGTTTGTCAAATAGCTGTGGGTTTTTTAACGGTGGTCTAAACATTAACGCATCTTGTCTAATTAATTCAAAATCGGCTAATTTTAACCATTTTTTAATAGTACTTGCACGCAAAAAATGCCCGGACCATGGAATATTCTTATTCTGATCCCACCATTTTTTGAGCCCCCAAAAACTGAAGGGATTGAAGCAAAATATAATAATGTCGCCCTCAGGCTTCACGACCCGACAGGCTTCCATTAAAAGTTGTCTCGGATTATCAATAAAATCTAACGTATGTGGAAGCAAAACCAAATCGATACTTCCCGGAATAATCGGTAATTCGTTATATCCGCTTTCGATATATTTCACTTTCAAGTTTTTATTCATTAAAGGACTCAAAACGATTTGCTGTGACAAAAGGCAAGATTCTAACAACGCGTGTTGTTCAGCGACACCAATTAACAGCGCATTTTTGCCAAAGCGATCTTTCAATAAGCGGCATAATAATTTTTGCTCGCTTTCCATGATCCTGATACCCAGCCAATGTGTTAACCATTGCGCCCATTGCCGAATATTATGGTAAGTTTTGATCAATATCTTTATTCCTAATTTTATATAATATTACAAATATACTCTTTGAATTTTTTTTTTCAAACTATCACTTCTAAAAAAGACTTCTCTTTTATTGTAATTATTTTTTACACATCATTTTGTCACGAACGTACAATTAAATTTTTTTTCGTAAGTTAAAAAGTTCTATGATACACTGCGACGAAAGCATTTCTCGCTAAACATCAAATGGTTATGTGAATGGTTCGGTCTTGGTGTATATTAATTTTTAGTGTATTGATTAGCACAATTTTTGTGGCTTTAAGATGCCATGCATTTCCCAGCTTGGAAGGAATTCAGGTTTATCAAAAAAATATACATCTTTCTGAAGAGCGCAAGCAAGGCCTTGCTGATGACATCGATCGTTATCGCAATGCCGATAATATGTGGGATGTATTGCGTGCTGAATTTACTTTGCCGCATTACGAAGATAATCCACTTGTTCAAGAACAAATCGAATGGTTTTTAAATAATCAAGATTTTTTACAACGTGCGGCAGCGAGAGCCGCGCCTTATTTGTATTACATTTCACAACAAGTACGGAAGAGACACTTACCGGCGGAGGTGGTTTTATTGCCGATGATCGAGAGTGCTTATAATCCTTTTGTTTATTCCTCGGCCGGTGCGGGCGGTATATGGCAAATGATGCCTGATACTGCAACGGGATATGGCGTGAAGCAAAATTGGTGGTATGACGGCAGGCGCGATGTCATCGCCTCAACCAAGGCGGCGCTTGATTATTTGGTTTATTTGGGTGGTTTTTTTGATGGCAATTGGTTGCTTGCCATTGCCGCTTATAATACCGGCGAAGGCAATGTCCTTGCGGCTATTCGCCGGAATGTCAGGGATAATCGCAATACGGATTTTTGGTCTTTACCGGTTCATCAACAGACGAGGGAATATGTCCCACGCCTTTTGGCACTGGCATCGATCATTGCGCATTCCGATCGTTATGCATTAGAGTTTCCAAGTGTTAGCAACGCGCCCTATTTAGCCCAAATTGATTTGGGTAGCCAAATCGATCTCAATTATGTGGCAAATCTTGCGGGTTTAAGTTTACGAGAGTTAAAACAGCTCAATCCTGGTTATAATCGAGCAACCACAGACCCTAGCGGTCCTTTTAAAATCGTATTGCCTATCGAAAATGTCGCGCAGTTTTCTGAAAATTTATTGCGCACTCCTACGGATGAGCGTGTACACTGGAATCATTACAAAGTTCGAAATGGCGATACGCTGGTCGCCATCGCCAAAAAATTTAATACGACAACCGATACATTAAGCAATATGAATTCTTTAAAAAGCGCACAACTCAAACCTGGGATACAATTAATTGTGCCGCATCACGCGGTTCCGGATATTTCGCAAACTATTTTAGAATCTGAAAAACAACTTATCACAGCCCGGAATAAGCCTCATAAAACAGTGCCTGTTAAGGTTGCTAAAATTGAAAAAACAATTACAGGTCCCTACACGCTTCAACCCGGCGATACGTTATATGTTGTCCGTTCTAATGATACATTGCAAAAAATCGCTTCGCGTTTTCATATTAATTTAAAAAATTTATTGGCGGCGAATAATTATAAATCCGCGCATTCGGTTTCTGTCGGGACGCAACTTGTGATTCCTACGCATTTTAATAAAATGGAAAAATATCAAATTGCACCCGGGGATACCGTTTACATGGTTCGTATCGGTGATACGCTCGATAAAATTGCTTCCAAGTTCCATACTTCTGCTCCCGCTATTCGTATTGCTAACTTGCTGGCAAGTAATGATATTCAAGAAGGCGATCGTTTGGTAATACCGACGCATGGGTGAGTTTTTCTGTCATGCCAGCATGCTTTTATGCCACCTTTAAGCATGTTGGCAGGCATCCAGTGGATATGTAGCGAAGCCTCTTGGATGCCAGCTAAAAGCATGCTGGCATGACAGTATCCCGCGGGACGGTTGGTGTTAATAAATCCCCAAATTTTTGTTGTAACACGAATAGTTCAGGATGGTTTTGTAACAGGTCTTTTGGAAAGATACTCGCATAATCACCATTAATATAAGGTACCCCTAAGACTTGCCACACAATGCTGTATTCATGAAATGCATGATGACCATTGCCAATCATATAACTTATTGCACACAAATTAAAAAGTAGTAATTCTTCTTGAGTTAATTTGCCAATGATCATGGCTGGTATAAGTAATAATGCAATCGATCCACCGGAACTTGCAATCAGCGGCATATCTAATTCATATCTTGCATGTTTCGCAAAATCAGATGCGGATGTGGCTCGCCATAAATTTTTTCCAGGTAAATGCGTCGTTATTTTATCTGGAACCATCGCTTTCACTTCATCAAATCCAGAATTTTCGTCATCAAAAATTCCGAAATTTTCGGTTAATTTGGCGCGAGGGAGGTCTTTGGTACTGATTCTCGCTTGTGATAAGCTAACTCGCAAAAAGCATTTTCGCCATAATTCTCTCATGGCACACTTTAATCCTTCATTGCCTAGTCCCTCTGGAACGATGAATATGCCGAGACCGTTATTAAGATCCTTAAATTCCGGCATATGCACATAAGGGCGCAGGAAATAATTGCCATATTCTCTAATGAGTAATAATTGTTGATAGGAATCTTTTTCATTTTGACTGGATAAAATGCCTAAAATCCATTTTTGAAATAAAGTTTTATTTTTGCTGTCGGGATTAATTTTTTCCTCATATTTCCCCGTGAATTCAGCGTGAATATCGGCATTTTGATCGAAAAAATTATAAAAGTATTGTTTTAACCATGTACTGTTTTCGTCGTTAAATGCGTCGATAAAGTCAGGTAAAAGACTTTTGGCAACTTTAGTTATTGTTGAATAAAGAAATCGAGGATTTTTTCTAATAATCCCTGCCAAAGCAGATTCAAATGCAACCTTACGTTTATTATTAAAATTTTTATCATATTTGATAAGTTGTTTTAATTCGGGAAATTTTTTAAGGTCATTAATGAAGTTGGTGTCTTTTGATTTGTCACGCCAGAATTGATTTCTTAGATTCATTATCTAATTCCTTTTTTATAAATTATATGATAATTTCCATGACTCATTATAACAATAAAAAAGGTAACAAAATATGTTAAGAAATACACTTACAGATCTTTTAACTGACAAAAACGCATCATCAAATAATACGCTAGATTTATCTTTGTTTAAAAAAGATTATCAATCATTTATTAAATCAATTTTAGAATGCATTCCAGAAGCTAACTATCTTAACACCAAAGCAAATGCTTCAGCTGAAAAGCAAGGTGAAATAAAATTAGAGAAAAATTTTTATGGCTTATCTGAAGACGAGGCAATACGTGGATTTTCAGGTTTGCTGCGATTTAAAGATGTGATTAATCATACTACCGAAGATTATAATAATTTTATTAGCTGTCAGGTTGAAATGAAAAAACCTGTCTTAAAAAAAGAATCTTTCGAACAAATGAAAGCGCATATTATGCAGACACTTCATACCCCAGAAGATTTTGCCGCTCAAATGTGGTCTATTTTATGCAATGATTTGGGGAAAGTGCATGCGGTTATTGATGCCTATAACAAAATACCCGACAGCAAAAAAATCGGTCATGACCAATTGCTCGCAAATATGTTAGCCAATAAACCTGAGTTTTTTCCCGGTTTTATGAGTTTACCTGAAAGGCATCGAAAACAAATTGTCGATGGTTTCGCATCGGGTTGTGATATTTCTATGTTAGAACAACTTGAGCTACCAGCAAATTCTTTAAAAGCGTTGGCCACTTTAGATAAAGAATCATTAGAGCGTTATATTTTACATACGATTTACGATGTCTCAGGTGCTGCGGCTGCTTTTAAATCGAATGGCTCCCTCACTATGCATGAAGAAACCTGGGCTTTTTTTAATGAATTACGTTTAGTGCTCGCTCAATTACATCAAGATAAACCTGCTTCACTTCAAAAAATTTATTCTGATTATTTATGTTTTCGTGGCAAATGTATTGGAATTGAGGATAATAAACCAGAATCTATTGCGTTAATGCGTATTGCTGGTTTGTCGCGTCTTGCAAATGTGGAGCAAGGCGAATTATTAAAAGCTGCTTGGAATCAATTATCTAAAGAAGAAAGATCAGTATTAACTGCAGAATTAAATGTGCATGGCGGAAACGATAAGCGTGCTATTTTTATAGGTTATGGCGTCGCGATGTTAGTTAACCCACAGGTTGCGCTTAAACCAGTATACGGAACGATTGTGAATCTTGAAGGACTTAAAATCGGACTCAAATATTTAGCGGAAGTCTTCCGTTTAACACGTCTTGTTATTGGAGATAAATCATCCGATCAAGTATTTGTCGCTGAGTGTGATGTTATTGCTAAAGCACTATCAAAAAATCCTAGAGAATTTATTGATGGAGATAAATTAACTTATGAATTGTTTATCACTGACAAATCAGAACGAAGAATTGATTTTGCTTTAAGGCCGCTTGTGCTTGAGCACAATGTTGAAAGTGTTATGCGTCTTAAGCTTTAAAGATAAACCTTCTTTGAAAAAGAGGGTCGACGCACGAAGTCGTCGGGGAGATTTTAAACATCCGTTAACAAATCCCCCCGCCATGCAAAAAACGCATGTCGGCCCCCTTTTCCAAAGGGAGCGATAAATTTACCGTAAGATGTAGGGATTTTTTTGTCATGCCAGCATTTTTTTAGCTGGCATGACAGTGGTTTTTTCACTCGCGTCAGTCAAAAATGATATGAGCTATTACCTTCGCTGATATGCCAGAAATTTGTGTTTTACACCAACGACTATTTGGATGCTTTTCTCGCCGCAACGTCATTTTCCTTTTGTATCGCTCTATCATTTTCCTTGAGTTTGTCTTGAGAAAAAATTTGAGAAAATGCTTGAAGAGCACCTGAAATCGATAAACTCATCTCCGATGTTTTCGCTTTCGCGTTCGCTCTATCCGTTTCAATTTTTTTAATCCTTTTTTCTAATTTTTCTTGGATATCATGCGCCGGCATAATATGTTCTAATTTGAATTTAAATCGTGTAAATGGATCTTCACCTTTTTTGGGTAAATCAAAAACTAATGTTTTTAAGTCATATAATTTTTCATTCAAACGTACAGGAATTTCTGGGAGCTCTAGTGTAAGCACATCCACTAACGATTCTAGCAATCCTTCTTCCTCTTGTTTTGACAACTTTAGCGCCTCTACTTTCAAAGAATTTTTTTCAATATGCGCAAAGCTTTGAATATATGCTCTGGTATATTCTGAAAATTGTGAAAGATCAAATTTACTGATATCACTCATATTCGGAGCGACAGGTTTACTCTCCTGCAGCGATTGTGCAACCGCCAACTCCAATTGCGTATCTTCATCAATCGCTTCAACATGTTTATATTCTTGTATGGGACCATTTTTATAAACACGGCCTTGCGAAGATTCGATATGCGAGTATCTTGGACATGAACCATTAATATTAATGTCTTTTCTCGCATTGATAGTGGGAGATGAGCCTACATTACCTGTGGTAACAGTATTTTGATGTGAGGTAATCTTGGCATGACTCCCAATATGATTTAATTCAATATTTTGACGAGCTTCTATTGAGACATGGTTACCCGATAATCCTGAAACTCTTACGCCACCTTGTCCACTTTCCAAGGTGCAGTCACTTCCCAATGTATCGACATAAATATTTTGTCTTGCAGTAATCTGATTGTTGATCCCTGTTTTTTTGACTTCAATTTCGTTTTGTTCACTATTTAATTTATTTTCATTTCCGAGCGTTGCAACGAATATTTTTCCTCGCGCTTCGAGTAAGGTATTATTACCTGCGACCTGATATACATAAATTATTCCTTGTTCACTAGTGATACGACAACGATCTCGGACTTCATTTATCTCAGCACTAGCTCTCACTTTAATATTTACTTTTTCTTCAATGAGTTGTGCTAAAAATCTGCCCTGATCACTGGTTAAATGAGAAGATTTTCCTACGTGGTCAACTTTTATGTCTTTTCGCACTTGCACGGTAGCATTTTGTCCTAATGCACTTGCAAATAGGCCAGATTGTTCACTTGTCAATGTGTTGTTGTGCCCAATGATTTTTGCTTCAATTTCTTTACGAACATGTACGGTGACATTATTTTCAATTTGAGCTGTATTTAATGATCCTTGACTACTTTCAATATGGCTGAAAGCGCCGACCGCATCTTTGGCATCAATTTTTTCACGAGTTTTGACTCGCGCATTTGGACCTATTCTTGTTGCAGTGAGTGACCCAGTCGCGCTGGTTAAATGACAACCCGATGCGATTTGGTCCAAGGCTATATTGTGATGAGCCGTGATATGTGTCCCATTCCCAACGTCCTTAGCTTTGAGTTCACCTTGTTTGCAGTGAATTTTACATTCCGAACCGATGTTTTGTTCTATCACATTGGTTTCAGCGCCAGATATCAATGTCACATGGTTACCAATAGAGCCATGGATGACGAGCTTTGCTGGCGGTAATTCTGGTTCTGGTGCACTCGCAGTGATTGGTCCACCTGGTTTTTTGCCATCGACTAAGACTTCTTTGCCTTTGACAACAATCTCTGAACCTTTATATTCAATACCATCAATAGTGGCATGTGCTATTGTACCTCTAGGCTTGCTATATTGAGATGGGATAATTTTATATGAATCATTAGAAATTTTTGAAACCTGATCATTGCTATATATTCGATTGTTAATATTAACATTGCCAATATAATTATTATTATTAATCATCATATCGGCACGAACTGAATTCGTAAATCCACCGCGAGTCGTGGTTATGCTTACACCACCACTTGCATAACTTATACCAGAATAAATATTTGCTCCGTAGTCAATTTCTTGTGTTTTTTTATTTTCTGGAGCGATTAATTCAATCTTAGCATTATGGCCAATATTGCCTTTTATCGTTAATGAGCCATTGGTAATTTTTAATTCTGCACCATCACCGATATCTTGCTCAATGGTTAAATCACCGACATGTTCTATTTTTTCACCGCCAGCGACTTGTAATCTTGTTTTCATAAGTATCCCTTTAATTTTATATTATTGTTATTTTAATAAAAAAATCGCATCATGATCGATGCGATTTTTTGATATAGCCTACCTATTTCTATAATCTATTTTGAGGTGAGATATTTGCTTCATTGTCGGGAGAAGTTATAGCTTTCGGTGTATTTTCCTTAATAAATTGATTTTTAAGATGACATAATTTGTCTTCACATTTGCTTACAATCTCAATAAGTGTGGAAAGTGCATTTTTCACTGAGGTAAAATCAATTTCTTTTGATAAAAATTGCTTTGTCGTTTCATTTGACAAAGATTTTTCAATACCAATTTGAATATCTTTTAAAAATTCGGAAGTAGCATGCGGATTTTTTACTTCATCCTGAAAATTTTCAACGATTGATTTTAATGTCTCTTCACTATCATTTTCCCCGCCATAATTTTCTTCTTCAAGCTGTGCTTTGATATTATTATCAAAATTTTCAATGTCATTAAAAAATCCCATTTCTTCTGCTATGCCAAAATCCTTGTTATAAGGAGGAGTGCTTTGGAAAATTTCTTTGGTTAGATTTGTTGATTGTAAGAAACCGGAGAGATTCATTTGAAAATCATAACCAAACGAACCAGAAATCCCCATTTGGGCTTGCTGAATTTGAAATGGAGAGGTACCACTTGTGTTTTTTAATGCAGTTTTTTCGATTGATCTACTTAAAGATAAAAGCTTATTTACGATTTCAATGGCGTTTTTCGCTTTTTCTTTATCATCATGTTTTGAATCTACGTGCTCTTCTTTTTTCTCCATTAAGTTCTTCATTGCAGCTGCAAGTATTTCACTTGATTCCTCAGATTTGATACCATACAGAGTTTTATTATTATTGAGTGCAGTAAGCTCTTCTGCGCATGATTGATGTAGTGATTCTAATTCTTTCTTTTTTATAATAAGTATTTCATGCTCTTTTAAAACATTATCTTTTAGTTCCTTGCATTCATTTAACAGGGACTTAGAACGTAAATAATTGTTATGAATTTCGCCACTAGAATTCGAAGCTGAATTGAGTGAAGCAAATAAACATTCGGTTTCAATTAGTTTTATCTCTAACAATTGTTTATTTTTTTCAAGATTACTCGTTCTTTCTTTTTGTTCATTGATAAGCTGTCTGACTTGCGCTTGTTTTTCTTCAACTGCAATCATGCCGCTTGAGATTTTTTTTTGAAGGGCTTCACATTCCCCCATGATTTGCTGTGCAGAATTAAGAGCATTTATATTTGAATTTGAAAAAGACATATATCACCTATTATCCATGTTGATAGTTATTATTATTTAGTAACGCAGGGTATCATAATGATTTTAAAATTCTTTGCAAGTATTTGCAGTTAATTATTTTATTATAGAGACATTTTTATCGAAAATAATTCTCATATAAACCCATTGAATGTCAATTGCGTTATCTAAATAAATGGTGTACTTTTGGATTTTTAAAATTTTTACAACAGAAAAAAATAAAGGAATATTACATGGATAGTCGAATACTAGAAGATACCGATATTGTGTTAAAAGATGTCTTAGATAAAATTCAAGCTGAAAAATTGATACTTACTTGCGTCGAAAAAAATGATATTGATAATTTGCAACTTTTACTCAAACTGAAATTAAAACCTAATCTTAATATTTCTAATGACGAAGGTTATACGGCACTCATTTTGGCAACTAAAAATAGTAAAGATTCACGTATCGTGAGTTTGTTATTAAATGCCAATGCCGATCCAAATATTCCAAGTAAAATTAAAAATACACCATTAATGTGGGCAGCTAATAAAGGTTGTGTTTCTTCTCTGAATGCGATCATTGAAGCCAAAGCCACAGTGAATGATCAAAATGAAATAGGCTGGAGTGCGCTTCATTATGCTGCAGAAAGAAAAGACTCAGCATTCGTATCTGCATTATTAGAAGCGAAAGCAAATGTTAACTCAAAAAGTATAAACAACCGTACCCCTCTTATTTATGCAATTAAGCACTGCAATCGTGCTTCTGCGGAAATGTTACTTAATGCAGATGCTGATATAAATGTCGCTGATAAAGATGGATGCACCCCTCTTCTCGTGGCTGCAAATGAAGGGGATTCAGTTCTAGTCAAAGCGTTGATTGAAGCCAAGGCGAATCTTGAAGCTAAGCTTGAAAAACATTTGGATACTCCACTTATTTGTGCAGCTAGAAGTATGCAGTATGCTTGTGTGCAAACATTAATAGAAGCAAGCGCAAATCTTGAGGCTAAAGATGAGCACGGAGACACCGCATTGGTTTGGGCAGCTTACAGAGGTGATTCTGTTTCTTTAAAAGCATTAATTGATGCAGGGGCAAACATTGAAGTAAAGGATCAATTCAATAAGTCGCCTTTGGAGATTGCTAAGAGAAAAGGATCAACTGCTTGCGTACTCTTACTTAAGGAAGCGTTAGCTGCTAAGCCAAAATGGTACGATAATTTCTTTACCTCTTGGAATCGCTCAGAACCTCCTAGGACAAAAAAGGATTATATCGAGCTTCCGATAGCAGAACCTTCGCAATCTCGACCTTATTCGTAATTGAAAAATTACAACGATCTCTTGATTATGTTCTTAAGGGATAGGACAATGTAGGAAGGAATACGTATGAGAAAACTTCGAATATTATTTTGTCTTTCTTTGCTGGCGGGTTTTTCTTTACCTGGCCAAGCAATGCCTATCGTGAAAAAAGTTATTTTTACTCAAGATTCGCTAATACCGTCCCAAAAATATGTGACGAATTTTAATTTAAGTAGTATGCAGTTTCATGGTGGCGAAGTCATGGGCACGACTAATGCAACTGTACCAAATATTTATTACATTTGGTACGGCAATTGGGCCGGGAATTCAGCCACTTCGCTATTGGCTAATTTAGCGTTAGGCCTCGGCACCTCGTTACTTTATAACATTAATAGTACTTATGCGGATAAAAACGGTAATGCTGTACTTCCTGAGTTAAAATTTCCAAAACCAGGCGTATTCGACTCTTATTCAAGTGGTACGACCATTCAAAAATCCGATGTACTTTCTATTGTCACAAGAGCCATTACCAATCAGCAATTACCTCTTGATTCATCGGGGCTCTACTTTGTTTTAACCTCTTCTGACATCCAAGAAGTCTCAGGATTTTGTACCGCTTACTGTGGATGGCATAATTCAGCGATGATTCAAAATACCACCATTAAATATGCTTTCGTCGGTAATCCTGAACGTTGTCCAAATGCCTGTGCTGCCCAAAGTGTAAGTTTAAATAATAATCCAGGGGCAGATGCTATGGCGAATATTGTTGTTCATGAAATCGATAAAATGGTTACTAACCCAAATGGTGACGGTTGGTTTGATTCTAATGGTCAAGAAAATTCAGACTTATGTGCATGGCAATTTAGCAACATTAGTAAAGCATCTAACGGTGCATCTTATAATATCGTTATTGCCGGTATTAAATATTTAATCCAAATGAATTGGCTAAACATTAATGGCGGCTCTTGCGCGCAGACTTATCATCCATCATTTTGATAATTGACAATAAGTATTGTAGTTAAAGGGCTCGGAGAGTGAGTCGCCACAATATGAATAAAAATTGACATTCGTACATTGAGGCAGTTCTGCAATAAAGCCTGGGCCTCTATATAGAATATTATTATTACCTTGCAAGACTTGGTAAAATTGAATAGGCGCGGTATTCGCAGGAATTGCCCAACTAATCATCACCTTACCATTATTTTGGACCGTTGATAAGGCAATATTAGTCGGGGGCTGGCATGGTTTTGCTTGGTAAGTTGTCACCTCATACACTCTGATACTTTGAATATACATACTTGCAGCTTGTAAATGTGCATTTGGTTGGCCTGCATAACCACCCAACCCTAAGCTAATTGCTAAGTAATAGCCGCCCAATGGGTCATTGAAGCCACGAATAAATGCATTACGGCCATCAGCGGGTAAATTATCCGTGGTAATGGGGCCCCAAATTAATTGATTATCTAAATATCCAGAAATAATATAGCCACCATCCACACTTGCTAAATCTTTCTTCCATAAAAATCCCCAAGAGTGGTAATTTTCAAATAAATTATTAGCTAAAATACTTTTATTTAAGGGATAGCCATAAAAACTACAATTGCCAAATGTGCAGGCAGAATCATTGCCATTAAAATACATTTTTGCGGTTGTTAAACGATACGTGGCATTTTCTTGATAAGCTTCTGCCAGATCAATCACGGCATTCGATGGAAGATTACTATCGCTGGTCGGTAACATTCGAATTTTTGGCCACAGCCCGGTGTTGTATTGAATAGGCGTTTGGTTGCTTTGGCATAATCCATCATCGCTGGCGGTACATTGGGGCATTTTAGCGATAATTTCTAAATAACCTGAATAATTAATTTGATTAGTTGTCCAAGGATTGGATGCAACAGGCGAATTATAAGGTGGTTGATTTAAATTAACCCGTGTCCGAATTTCCCCTGATGTAAAATTATTATTTTTACTTGTCAAATTAAGGGAAATTTGGCCTAAAATACCATCGGTGGTCGGGTAAGGTTGTACAAGACTGGCATCATAGACGTTAATTTCACCGGTGATTTGATTGTTCAAATTAGTGGATGCGTAATAACGGAGCCCATCGGACGTTTTATCATTTAATACATCGCAAATTAAACTGCAGCTTTTAGTGCCATCAAAAGGACAATGAATGCTTTCTGCGGCAACTGCTGCCTGATTCAAAGCGTGTGTTGTGGTGGGAAGGACGCAACAAGTGAGAATCATGCAAACCAATCGTCTGAATTTATCCATAAATTCCTTTCTGGTCCTTAAGCATTTTAAAAATTTTAGCATAAATTATTATTTTTTACATTACTGAGAATTCACTTCGCTATAGTATAATGCAAAACTAATTTCATTCTTTGCAATTAAAATTTTAAAAAAAAGGCATCTATGAAAACAAGATCTCAGGTTCATATTCATTTTGATAATTTATGGTTATGTTTGTTTGACGCTATCGATAACAATGCAAAAACAATCGATATTTATTCGAAAAAAATGATCGAATGTTTGGGTAAAGAGTACAAAAAAGAGGTAAATTCATTTGTAAAAGATTTTGAAAAAATCGGAGAGTCCCCTCCTCAACTTGAAATTTATCCGTTGGAAAGAAAAGATCAACAAAGCGGAGATACTTTATTAATACGAGGAACAAAACGAGGAGAGCATAAAGTCGTCGACATGCTTCTCAGGCACGGCGCGTCGCAATGCTTTTAGCTGAAGCTGGCGCAGAGTTTTCAGAGCAGAAAGTTATGGATATCATTTATAGGAAACAACCTCATGATGCCAGATGGCTTGATTTACTTATTCACAAAAAATGTTCTCTTGATGTGACGAATTCCAAATATAAAGATACGCCTTTACATTTTGCTGCGTTTCAAAATGATTTGGATCGATTATTAAAATTATTAGCGATAGATGCTAAGCCAATCAATGCAAGTAATAATGAGGAAAGGACTGCTTTGCGTTATGCTATAGAAAAACAAAATATAAAAATGATTGATGCGTTGATGTCTCATCAAGCAAGTTTAGGTTGTGACGAAGAAGACATATTTAAGCTCATTAAAATCAAAATTGATTCAAAAGATCCATCGGAACGTTATGCCGCACTCTCTTGTCTCAATGAACTACACGTAAGAACGAAAAATGTGAAATATAAAAACTTGCTCATTGAAATAGGTTTCTCAGTGGAGAAAGAGTTTGCCGACTGTTTTGAATTTAAGAAAGAAGAAGATAAGCCTTCTCAAGAATTAATGCCGAGTACCCCGCAGGTTCAGGTTGCCGATTCTTCGATAGCCAAAGATATTGTGTTTAATCAAATTTTTCCATTCTTATTTTTTTGCGTGGATAAATCCAAGTTGAAAAATGAGGCAAAACAAAATCAAACAGCCGTGTTTCATTCTCGGTTGGGATAGGTTTAAGGTCTGGCGTCATCGCGGGATTGCGAAATCGCTCAAACCACAACGCGATCGGCACGGGCCATGAGTGTATTGTATTGACATGAATTTATTACATTTATCAGAACGATACTCCCACGGTTTATAGGTGCCTCAAAGAAATTTCAGCCTCCGGCAGACAACCCCGTTCTGTAGCGGCTGAAATCTATGGTAAACCATACAATTCTGCATGCGCCTGTAGTTGTGGCACTTTTGGTTTCCTTTTTGCCATTATTATTGATCATGCCAAGGAGTTTGGATAAAGTCATTTCTTTACCACAATGACTTGCTAAGAAAAAAAGTAATTTTTTTAATGCTTCTGAATTGCTGACTCTGTATCTCGTTATGATATCTCTATAAAGTATGCTTTCGCATAAAGAATGTAAATATTCCGGATCTTTATTTGATATATACGCTGGAATTCCACCAAATTCTAAATATTTAAAATAATTTTCTTTTAATAAGCCAATTTCTGTAGTACTAAAATCAACTCGCTCAAGTGGGATGGTATATTGCGAAAACTCGGCAAAGGAAATCGGATAAATATTCAACGTGATATATCTACCGGTTAACCTTGTTCCCAGCTCTTCACTAAATAAATTAGCATTCGAACCGGTGATAATGGAAGGTTAACAAATAAACCATCCGATGTCAATGGATGCAAGCTAGCGCGCTACCTGGAGTTATTATTCAAAAATTGTACTAAATAAAAAGAAAACTATCGACTTAGGTAAGTATTATTTAATACAATGCGCTGCTTAATATTCATTATTTTTGTAATTTTGGAGCAATTTTTGGATTTCGAACGAGTATTATTTCATATTGAGTATTCGACCACTCTCCGCCTATTACAGAGTAGGCAAGCACCACTGGCAATGAGTTTTTTCTTTTTCGCCTTTAAATCAAAAAATCGTCTTCAAATTCCTTATTCAGAATTGAAAGAGCTCTTAACCGAGTTTTTAGAAAGTTTAGATGACCATGCTAAACAAGAATATATCCTCCTGCCTCAACAATTTTTGGATCTTTGGAGTAATGATAGGCAAGGGTTTATTCGTAAATATTTCGAGTTGAATCAAGACCAACCCATGACAGAACTGACTGCAGATACGGAGCGTGCGCTCGAGTGGATTCAGAGCTTGGAAAAAAGAGAGTTTGTTGGAACACAATCTCGTTTTCTTTCTATTTATGAGAATATGAAGCGGATTGCGGATCAAACGGAGGATGATCCAGATTCTCGTTTGTCGTTTTTGAAAGAACAACGAAAAAAATTAGATGATGAAATTAAGGAAATTCAAACGACGGGGGTGATCAAGCGGATGGATTCTACCCAAATTAGAGAGCGTTTCCTTAATTTGATTGAAGATTCTCGACGGCTGATCTCGGAATTTCGTTTGGTCGAAGATATTTTTAAAGATATTACTCGAAAAATTAAAGAAAAGAAATTGAAAGAGACTGCCACGAAAGGGGAAATTTTACGCGAGGTATTAGATGCCTATGATGGTCTTGAAGAATCCGATCAAGGTCGGAGTTTTTCAGCTTTTTGGAATTTTTTGATTTCAGAAGACCAACAAAATCAATTAAAGCTTTTTAGCGAAAAAATACTAACTACGCCAGAAATCCGAGAATTTGTTCGCAAAAATCCAGATCGACAATTTGGCGCGAGCTTGCTTAAACTAAAAAGCCAACTCCTCCAGGTTGGACAGAAAGTATTGAAGTCTAAATTTAGGCTTTCTGAGGAATTAAGAAAACTGCTTCATCAGAAAACGTTGCTGGAGAACAAGCGGGTGTTGGAACTCACCTCCGAAATTAAAAAGTTGTTGCTTGAGTATCGCCAGAGATTTTTAGGATCTGGGACAAGAGATTTTATAAGCTTGCAAGACGGACTTAACATTCACTTGCCACTTTCTCGACCATTGTGGCAGCCCACTATAGAAACTCGTTTCGCAAATAAACGGCTTGAAACTTCGTTAGAA
>Ga0207104_1072_pt1 | contig 23563 bp, 18 predicted proteins | sample Alteio_BWMinHeat_79_FD_153538 | JGI IMG/M metagenome (GOLD analysis project Ga0207104, IMG submission 153538) | Enriched cells from forest soil in Barre Woods Harvard Forest LTER site, Petersham, Massachusetts, United States -... | ecosystem: Environmental > Terrestrial > Soil > Temperate forest >...
CTCGCTGCACCTTAGTGTGGGCTACATAATGAGAGAAATAATGACGCAAAAATGAGTAAGACATCAAGCTTTGGGTTTTTACTCGAATGCCTTGCAAAGAAGTTACTGAGGTCTTATTTTTATGCGCATTTTTTTAGCCCAAATTAATCCGACTATTGGAGACTTGCCGGGCAATACGGAAAAGATTTTGCATGGCGTCGCCATGGCGAAACAGCAAAAGGCCGATCTTGTCTTATTTCCTGAATTATGCCTCTGCGGGTACCCCCCTGACGATTTTCTATTGCTGCCGCATTTTATCGAAGCCTTGCATGGTCCCTTGGAACGCATAAAAGCCGCATCTTCCGGCATTGCGGTGATTATAGGAACGCCGCGTCGAGGAGATGATGGATTGTACAATAGCGCCGCCATATTCGCTAATGAGACGCTAGTGGGATTTCAAGACAAATCACTTTTGCCGACCTACGATGTCTTTACGGAACGCCGCTATTTCACGCCGGCTCAATCAAGGAAGGTGTGGAACTTATGCGGTCATAAAATTGCAATTACGATATGCGAAGACATTTGGGAACACAGCTCTCTTCTCAAAGGCGTCGCCTACTCATGCGATCCAGTTCGGGAATTGTCCGCTCAAAAGCCGGATCTCATGCTGAATCTCTCCGCTTCGCCGTTTAGCGTCGGTAAAGTTCAAATGCGAAACGCCGTATGCGCTAAAGCGGCGCAAACCTTACAGTGTCCACTGTTGTTGTGTAATCAAGTGGGCGGGAACGATGGCTTGATTTTTGACGGATATAGCGTCTATGTTGACGCTAATGGAGACTTGCTGCAATGCGCAAAGGGCTTTGAAGAGGATTATTTGCTGACGGATCTATCGAAACCTGCGGCGCCTTATTTCTTCCAAGAAGACAACACGGAATCCCTATATCGAGCTCTTACGCTCGGCTTGCGCGATTATTTTCATAAGTCCGGTTTTTCACTGGCGTGTTTGGGTTTGTCAGGGGGCGTCGACTCCGCTTTGGTCGCCTGCATCGCCGCTGAAGCGCTTGGTCGCGACAATATCTTGGGCGTCAACATGCCTTCGCGCTATTCCTCCGCAGGCAGTTTGACAGACTCAGAGCGGCTTGCGCGGACGCTCGGCATTAAATACCGTAAAATTCCTATCGAAGCTCCTTTTCAAAGCTATCTCGATCTCTTGACGCCTCAATTTGAAGGACGATCGCCTGACGCCACTGAAGAAAATTTGCAAGCGCGTATTCGCGGAATGATCCTAATGGCGATTTCCAATAAATTGGGCTACATCGTGTTAAGCGCTGGAAATAAGAGTGAACTGGCGATGGGATACGCCACATTGTATGGCGATATGTGCGGAGGCTTGGGCGTCATTAGCGATGTGAGTAAACGTCAGGTATACGCCCTTGCACGTTGGATAAACAGAAATGAGGAAATTATTCCATGGAATACAATTCATAAGCCTCCTTCCGCTGAGTTGCGGCCTAATCAGAAGGATTCCGACACTCTTCCCGATTATGACATCATCGATAATGTCTTGCAGAGTTATGTGGAAGAACACTGTTCGCCTGAGGAAATTGCGCGAATATATCAATATCCACTCGAGCTCGTCATGAATCTTATCAGACGCATTCATCTTAATGAATATAAACGACGTCAAAGTCCTCCAGGTTTACGCGTCACAGAAAAGGCATTCTCCGTAGGGCGCCGCTTCCCCATTGTACAACGCTGGGAAGTATAACGATTCGCTTGCTTTTGTTTATTCGATAAGATAGTGTGAAAAACAAGTCGTATAAACATTTTTCTTGAATTTGGAGGGGGCTATGCCGATCGCATATTCATTTCAGGAATTGTTTCTTGAGCAGCTTAATGATTTATACAGCGCAGAAGAACAGATCGCTCAGGTTCTTCCACGCATCATTGACGTGACCTCATCCGGAGAGTTGCGGGATGCATTTTCCCATTATCTGCAAGAAGTGAATCATCATACCGACTACCTTAAAAAGATCTTTGGCGACTTGCAGCTGAGTCCAAATGGCGCCAAATGCATGGCTATTGAAGGGATGATTGAAGAGGGCGAGGCTGTCATGCAGCATGGAGGGAACTCGGCGGTGAAAGACGCTGCATTAATCGCCATTTTGCAGCGTTTACAGCACTATAAAATTGCAGTGTACGGCACCGCTAGAACATTTGCCAGGCATCTCAACTGCAATAAAGTCGTTGATTTGCATAACTTACAGCGCGCCTTAAATGAAGAGGGAGAAACGGATAAAAAACTGACTAAGCTGGCTGAAGGCGGCATGTTTTCAACGGGCATTAACGAAGAAGCCCTCAAAGCCACGATGCGCGCATAAAAGTAAAAAATGCATAAGTTAAACATTCAACGCAAAGGCGCAAGAGCAAGAGATTGAAGAGAGTTAAGTGGAAAATTCAACGCAAAGACGCAAAGTCGCAAAGGCGCAAAGGAAGAAAATTAAAAAAAATAAAATTATTTTAATTTTATTTAATCTCTTTGCGTCTTTGCGACTTTGCGTCTTTGCGTTGAATTTTCCACTTAACTCTCTTCAATCTCAATCTCAATCTCTTGCTCTTGCGCCTTTGCGTTGAATTTTTAACTTATGCATCTTTCCAAGAGAATGGCATGACGTTGGCTATGTCCTTTTGATCATGCCGCAGCATCATAAGACGATCAAATCCAACCGCCACCCCGCAGCAATCGGGCAGCCCAGCCGTCAAAGCCTTTAGAAAATTTTCATCAATGGGGAGCACGCATTTCCCCATGCTTTTACGCGCCTGATTCGCCTCCTCAAGCCGCTGCCTCTGCTCAATAGAGTCCGCCAATTCATGATAACCGTTGGCTAGTTCGACTCCTTTGTAGTACACCTCAAAACGTTCACTCGCTTTTTCGTCGCCGCGCCAACAAGTCCGCGCCAATGCGGATTGAGTTGATGGATAATAGGCTAAAACACATAGGGCCTCAGCGCCAAGTTTGGGTTCGATTTTACATGCCAAAATCAGATTGAGCAAAGCGTCTTTGCCCTCATGCTCGACGCCTGGATAAGTTTCAATTCCCTCATTTCGAATATAGTGCAATAAATCATCGGACGACGCTTTGACATAGTCAATAGCGGCAAAACGCTGAAACGCTTCACGGTAGGAAATGATCTCGGAAGACAATGGTCCAAAAAATAGTCGAATAAAATCAATGGTCTCTTGAATCATCTCGGTAAAAGCGAATCCGCTGCGATACCACTCAGCCATAGTGAATTCAGGATTATGCTTAACGCCATATTCTTCATCGCGGAAAACATGAGACAATTGATAAATATCCCCAAAGCCTTCCGTTAGGAGCCTTTTCATTCCGTATTCCGGTGATGAATGAAGGTAGCGTCGTTCACCTTGTGGTTGAGCGGGAATAAGGTCGATATGAGCGTCAACGGATGCAGAGGCGCTCAAGAGAGGGCAATCCACTTCGCAGACGCCGCGCGCTTCGAAGAAGGCGCGCGCCTGCGCCAGCATAACTGCACGATCGCGTAAAATGGCGATGCGGCTACACTCGGGAGACATATTCGCCATTGCGAGTGTCCACCTTGATCTTTTCATCTTGTTCAATGAAAATAGGAACTTGCACTTTAGCGCCTGTCTCTACAATCGCCGCTTTTAAGACTCGACCGGACGCCGTATTCCCGCGGTCCCCTGGAGCTGTTTCAGTGACGCGTAATTCTATGAATGTAGGCGGCTCGACTGTAACGGGTTGACCTTTGTAAAATACGATGTCATAGACGAGGTCTTCCAATAGCCACTGCGCTGCATCGCCAATATTTTCAAGTCGTATTTTGTGCTGTTCAAAGGAGATCTCATCCATAAAGATCACGCCGTCGGGCTCCTTGTAGAGCATGCGCATTTTTGTTTCGACGACGTCGGCGACTTCCGCTTTGTCGCCGGATTTGAATGTGCGTTCAATCACACGACCCGTTATCAAATGTTTAATTCGAACTCGGTTGAATGACTGTCCCTTTCCAGGTTTAACAAATTCGTTGGACACAATGGTGTACGGCTGTCCTTCGAGTTCAATTTTTACGCCCGCCTTGAATTCATTTGTGCTGATTTGTTGCGCCATAGTTTTTCCTGATTATGCGATTGTTATGTGGCTTCAAAGCCTAGCATAAGATCCAAGTCGAAGTCTATATAAAAACGCTAAGCGTACTGATTTGTTTCAGCTTGCAACTTCCATTGGCGCAACTGATCCCATGATTGAATAATACATTGGATATTTAAGAAAACTCTTCTAGGTAATTGCCCTCCTCTAAAGTCAGACAGGTGGGTTAATCTACCATTCCATTGCGACAAAATATTGAGAAAAGGATCTGGATGGAGGGACTGTTTATTCATTTCAAAAACTTGACGGATCTCCTCCAAATTGCGATTTTTAACCGCTTGCCATAGTGTTTGCAAACCCTCCAAAGAGCTCTCTTCCAGCTTCGCTCCTCTTAAGATCAAATTTTTTGCAATTTTAAGCGTATCTGGAGGCAATGGAGTATTTTGGCAAGCTTCCATCTCTGTAATCACAATATTTTCATAGAGATCAAGCGCTCTGCCCGCCAGTATAGGAATTTCTGAACCAGGGGGCGTTACGGCCTGCAATGCCTTGCTGTGAACTGCACTGCTTTTAGCTTTCCATTCCTCAGAATTATCTACAAAAACATTCCAGAAGAAATAATATGCCTTTGGGTCTAGACTCGGAGCGTTGCCTAACAAAGTGTAAGCGAGCGGCGTTCCACCCACAGCGTCTCTGTAATTGGGGTTAGCGGACTTGTTCAGCAGTTGACTGACTCGATTCATGTTTTGAGCATTATATATAAGGGGCGTTCTTTTCGAAGCGTCTTGGGCATTGCAATTTCTGTTAAGTAATTCATTAAATGCTTCCTCTGCATTGTTATGAGGTACGTGTGCTTGAATCATATAATGAGAAATAACAGCTTGTTCCGTCCATTTAAAAAAAAGTCTGGCATGATTTATTTTAGGCAAATATCCGAATGGCATTGCGAACGCAAATAATAACATAGCCAAAGTCGAAACTAAATTAACAAGATGATTTTTACATCCAATGCGATAGGGAGAAATCATGGTTATGGTTGCGCAAGTCCACCAAAGCAGATCCACAATGGCGCACCCCAGTAAAGCAAGGGAGAAAAAAATTCTTCGACAAAGATTGTTGATGGTAGCCGAGCAAGACGCCGGGACTAGTAAATTACGTGGAAGCCGACGGGAAACATATTGCAATAAAGTCCCAGATAATGATTGAATCGAAGGAGATGTACACTTACAGCTGTAGGGCATAATTCTAAACTCCAAAACTTTCGTTAAACGATCATTATGAGTTATTTGAAGATAAAAATCAAGTTTTAATTAAATGTTATAAAATGTTATAGTAAGGTTTTTATGCAAAATCGACCGTTTAGTAAAAAAATATATGAAGAGATGCAACAAATCATTCCCGGCGGCGTAAATTCTCCAGTGCGTTCATGTCAAGCCATGTCCCAATTGCCAATTATTGTCGCATCAGGCTCAGGCGATCAAGTGGTCGATGTCGACGGTCATTCTTATATCGATTACTGCGGTTCTTGGGGGGCGCTGATCCATGGACACGCTCATCCGCAAATTGTGCAAGCGGTTCAGAAACAGATCGCGCTCGGAAGCTCTTTCGGCATGTCCACAGCTATTGAGGGGGAGTTGGCTCAACAGATAGTCGGTCTAGTAAGCTCAATCGAGAAAATTCGTTTTGTATCTTCAGGCACCGAAGCCACAATGAGCGCGGCGCGCTTAGCCCGAGGATTCACTCAACGCGACCTAATCATTAAATTCAACGGCAATTATCATGGGCATGCGGATTTTTTTTTAATTCAAGCTGGATCCGGAGCTCTCAATCTACCATCAGCTTCATCGGCGGGCATTCCTTCCGATTTCGTTAAACACACCCTTTCGCTGCCTTACAATGATGTCGCTGTTTGCCGCGCCGTGTTGAGCGATCCGCAATTAGCCCCCAAGATCGCGGCGGTCATCTTAGAGCCGATTTCCGGCAATATGGGAGTCGTTCCCGCAACTCATGAATTTCTAAAGACGCTTCGCGCAGAAACGCAAAAGATCGGAGCCCTACTAATCCTTGACGAAGTGATCACAGGGTTTCGAGTAGGGCTTGGCGGCGCTCAAGCTTTGTATGGAATCAAGCCGGATTTGACCTGTTTTGGTAAAATTATTGGCGGAGGTTTCCCTGCAGCGGCCTTTGGCGGACGCAAAGACGTAATGGATCGCCTTGCTCCATTGGGAACCGTTTACCAAGCCGGCACGCTGTCAGGGAACCCTGCGGCAATGGCGGGAGGATTGCAAGCCCTTAAGTTGTTGCAAGTCCCGGGCTTTTATGAAGAGCTAGAGCGAAAGGCCGATGTCATCACTAAACCTGTTGCCGCCGCATTGAAAGAGAAAAAAATAGCGGCTTGCGTGCAGCAAAAAGGATCGATGTTCACCATTTTTTTCGGACGCCATGAGGTCAACAATTTGGTGGATGCACAAAACCTTGATCCTGAGTTATTTGCGCGTTTTTTCCGTTTTTTGTTCGCACAGGGAATTTACATTCCTCCCGCCCAGCATGAAGCGTGGTTCATTTCCAGCGCTCATCAGCGCAAGAACCTGGAAAAAACCCGCGACCTCATCCTGAAATTTGTACAAGAGCTTTAGGAGACGCAAGAAATTGAAGAGAGTTAAGTGAAAAATTCAACGCAAAGGCGCAAAGACGCAAAGGCGCAAAGAGATTGAATCTATTACCGGCTCCTAACAAGTGGTTGACGTAGAGAGAATAAAAAAATATTAATTTTATCTATATTAACTACTTGTTAGGAATTGGTAATAGATTCAATCTCTTTGCGCCTTTGCGTCTTTGCGCCTTTGCGTTGAATTTTCAACTTAACTCTCTTCAATTTTTTGCGCCTGTGCATCACGCAGTTTTTATTCCCAGTTTATTTCTGCAGGCTGAGGCTCTCCTATGAAGGGGCCAAATCGAGGTTTTGCAGCCTTTGTCAAGGTAAAGCGATGATGACAGCGGTCGCATTCTAAGTCCTTCTGATATTTGCCAAAACGATACTCATAGTCCTGGCGGCTTTCTAAAATAAATCCACAAGCGGAACAACGATGATAGCTGATAACGAGCGTCCAGGTATGTTCTCCAAGTTGCGACATTTGTAAAACTCCAACTCATGAAACTTCTTTAGATTTATCGCTGACTATCGCGGCATCGCGTGAAAATCGATGCCTTTGGATATCCTCTTCTGCAGAAAAATGCAGAGAATTACCCCACCCATTAAGATCATGCATTTCACAGCCAATAATTCCATTGCCCGGTTCCACCTGATATTTGACTAGAAATCGATCTTTCTTATAGTCACGATATTCTTTTGGCCACATTTTTTCTTCTCCCATGCTTTAAATTTCAGAATAAAGCTTTTTTTGAATTCATTCAAATGTAAAATTCATTCTTTAAAATCGTTGCAAACTTATCGTAGATGTTGGATATATTGTCTTAAATGATTTGTTTTGTTACTCTGCATCCACTGTTTTTGATGGTTTTTTTTATTTTTACGCATTTAATAACCAGGGGGAGTAGATGGATAACGTGTTGACGCCTTATGCGATCTGGATGATCATCGTCTTCGTAATCGGTTATGTTTTAATCACCGTTGAGCATATCACCAAAGTCAATAAAACAAGCATCGCCTTGTTAATGGCGATAATATGTTGGTGGCTCCAGTTTTTAAATGAGGGATGCACCGCGGAAACTGGCGTGGAGTGCTTTGGCCAGCACATGAATAAAATCAGCCAGATTGTTTTCTTTCTTATCGGCGCTCTAGCCATCGTAGAACTGATCAGCGCCCACCAAGGATTCAAAGTCATTGCAAACTTGATTCAGATGTCATCTAAGAAGAAGATGCTCTGGACGGTTGGCTTCATGGCGTTCTTTCTCTCCTCTGTGTTGGATAATCTGACGACGACGATCGTATTAGCAACGCTGCTGCGCAAGCTTCTTCCAAAAAGCGAAGAGCGTTTGTTGATCGGCAGCGGCATCGTCATCGCGGCTAACGCCGGCGGAGTCTGGACGCCTATCGGAGACGTCACGACCACCATGCTTTGGATAGGGGGACAGCTTACAACTCCATATATGCTGCGCGATCTATTTTTGCCTAGTTTCGCTTGTTTCATTGTCGCATTTTTATTCATTTCCACAATGCTTAAAGGCAACTTTGAAATTCATCGCACAGAAGAGGTAAACGAGAGCGCCCCTTTGAGCGGCAGCATCTTTTTTTTGGGCATCGGGGCGTTGATTCTTGTTCCGGTATTCAAAATGATCACAGGATTGCCTCCCTTCATGGGAATATTGTTTGGTTTTTGCGTCCTTTGGGTCATCACTGATCTTGTTCATCGTTCCTATGAGGATCGCGAACATTTGAAGGCGTCTACAGCCTTGGGAAGAATTGATTTATCCAGCACCTTGTTCTTTTTGGGAATTTTATTGTGTATTGACGCTCTTGATTCCGCTCAATTGTTGGATAAATTAGCCATATGGCTGGATGACCGTGTCGGCGACGTGACGATTGTTGCAACATTGATCGGATTGGCTTCCGCTGTCATCGACAACGTCCCCCTTGTCGCCGCCTCTATGGGAATGTATGATTTAACTCACCATCCCGTCAATTCACAGTTCTGGCAACTAGTGGCTTATTGCGCAGGCACAGGCGGAAGCATTTTGATTATTGGCTCCGCCGCCGGCGTCGTGTTCATGGGACTCGAACAGGTTGATTTTTTTTGGTACCTAAGGCGCATCGCCTTTCCCGCCCTTATAGGTTATTTCGCCGGAATCGGCGTATACCTACTCTGGATTACATATATCATTAATGCCATCTAAAAATCTTTGTCAGTTCGCACAGCGTTTGGAGACCCCAAACCTTGTGCGAATGTCAATTTCCAAGTACGTCCTTAAAAAGGCAACAAGGCCGTCCCGGCCTTGAATGCATCAAAAACCAGATCGAGACGACCTGGTTGCTTTAAAAAGGCAACAAGGCCGTCCCGGCCTTGAATGCATCAAAAACCAGATCGAAACGACCTGGTTGCTTTAAAAAGGCAACAAGGCCGTCCCGGCCTTGAATGTATCAATAACCAGATCGAAACGACCTGGTTGCTTTAAAAAGGTAACAAGGCCGTCCCGGCCTTGAATGTATCAATAACCAGGTCGAGACGACCTGGTTACTTTAAAAAGGTAACAGGCCGTCCCGGCCTTGAATGTATCAGTGGTTACTTTCTTTGCCATAACTTTTTAGGGACGTACCGGTTTTTCCCTATCCAAAACACGCATTAAATAACATCAAAACCATTAAAATCAATTAAAAATCTGTTGTTTAACAAGTAACGCATAATTATACACATAATTATACATATAATTATTTATATTATATTATCATTTTTGTTATAATGATTACGAGGTGTAAGTGTAATTTATAACTATAATAATAAAATAAGGAGATGTCTATGAGCCTTATAATCGGATCAGGAGAAGGTAGTAGTTTCACACCGGAGCCAACATCTCCGTTATCAAATGAAACTGATGAAAAATTTGATATGGGTTTTGAGGTAAGAAGTCGCTCGGGAAACCTAGAGACTTCGTCTGATTTAAGTAGTCATCAAGTCACGGAAAAAACTCCTACAAGTGTAGATAAAAAAAGCGCCAGCTTATTTCAAGCGATCATTGGCGGACGTGTTTGGGTGGCAGAAGAAGGAACATTGCTTGACTTAGCAGCGATGTTAGAAGAGAAAGACGTTGAGCTGATTGAAATAACACAAAAAAAAGTTGACGAATCACAAAAATGGATGAAAAGTTCCCCTAAATATGTGAAAGCATTCTTAAATAGAGCAAAATCGGTAAACCCGGAGCAACTGTTTTCGACTCAACAGTTATTTGACAATATAAGAAGTCCAAGATACAACGATTATGCAGGCCACATAGAATTAACGGATAATGAGGACGAGAATATAAAACAACTGAAGTCGTTCGTTGTCAATGATCTTTCAGAAAAAGTCCTGACATTTTGGCAAGGAAATACTGTACCGTGGAGACTTCAATCTAAAGGCAATTTTGAGCCCAGGGAACAAACATTGCAAGAAAGATATTATGGGAAAACCCCTCAGGAAGCAGGGCGCAGCTTTATTGAGGAAGTGATTATTCCAACTCTAAGAGACCCTAGTAAGTTTGGCTTAACTGTTCGGGAAGGAGATAAAAAAAATCTCGTAGATAATGTGATAGAGCGCTTGAGGAAAATAGCCAGCGGCGCTGAGTCATCTCCGGTATTTACAGCCCTCTGTAGCAACCTTACGAAAAGAGAGGCATAGCCCAGACTTCGCTCCGTGGGATTGCAAGATGGCGCCCCATGGAGTAAAGAAATAAAAGCATATCTTAAAAAACGTTAAAAACGGTCTTCTGCAATCGTTGCAGGTTTCAAAAACACCCGAGTTTGCAATTCGCCTAAGGCATAGCCTGTCAGCGAACAGGCAAGACTGGCGATTTCTTTGGGCAATACTTCTAATGGAACCAGGCGGAATAGCCAGAAACCTATTGCTCCTAAAGCGATTGCATACGAAGCGGACAGCTTGTTTCCTTGTCGGATAAAAAGCGCAGCGAATACGGGCACGAACAGACAGCTGACTGATAATTCGTAGCTTAAGATGAGCAAATCCACGACATTATTAAAGGCGAATGAGCATAGCAGTGCGCCAAGGGCGATTCCGCAAGTCAACCACCGCGACGCCTGCACGCTGCGTAAACGCGAACTCAGCGTAAAATCAAAGTCTTGAGCGACGTTGGAACTGATCGCATTAATGAGCGAATCGGCCGTCGAAATAATTGCAGCGAGAATCGCACAACCAACGAAAGCTGTAATGACAGGATTCGTACTGGCGCGAATGACATCCATCAGGATGCTGGAGCCCGGCAGCGCTTCGACTCCCAAGCTTTTGCCAAGAATGCCGTAATAAACGGGAATTAAGCATACCAAAAACGTACAGAGCGCCGCGCAACCACTGGCTAAAGAAACCACTTTCCCGGATTTAGCGGCAAAACAGCGTTGCCCCATATCCTGTTCAATCACCATGAACAGCAGCGGCATTAGCAACCAACCGCACAATTTCGTTTGATCAAACTCAAAATCTCCACCTATTCCGCTGCTTAATGCGGTTATCGTCGGCGTTGTTTCGGCAAATAATGTGTAAGCAAAACAGAGAAAGAAAACAGCGATAAAAAATGTGGCCTGAACAATATCCGTAGCGACAACAGCTTTAAGGCCGCCCATTACAGTATAAAGAATGACTATCCCCCAAAAGGCAACGAAGAGAATATCCTGATCGACCCCAAGACTAAGCATGAATTTTTTGGAGGCGATCACCTGCGCAACCAAGATCATAAAGAGCGAAATAATGGAAAAACTAGAAGCGACTTTTTTAAGCCGAGGAGATTGGTAGACAACCTCAAAAAGTTGCGCCACTGTCGACACTTTAAATGTTGACATCCTCCTTCCAATGCCCGCAGCCAATAGAAGCAACCCTAAGCAAGATCCACAAGGATACAGCAGAACATACCAACCATATTTATAAGCTTCCTCCGCCGAGCCAAGGACGAGTCCTCCGCCGACCTGAGTCGCCACAAGCGTCATCATTAATGGAAAAAAACGAATGCCGCGACCAGCCAGGAAATAGTCTTCTTGACTATCCATCTGTTTAGAAGCTTTGCGTCCGACAAAAAAACAGATGATCTGCAATAAAAAAAGAACTGAAAAAAAAACAGGAATATTCATGACAACCTCTATAAAATTTAAAGTATTTAATAATATTGAAAACAAATGCGAAAACTAAGGGATCTTAAGAATCCTTAGCAATGATGATGAAAATGATGATGGGAATGATGAGAAATAGAAAAAGAAAAATCGCTAAGCGTTCGCGGCGTGCGCCGTTTATATCTCACTAAGATGTTTTGTTTTGCTTTCATGATCAACCTATATGATTTTAGTCGAGGTTAATGTAATGACAGCATTCTAAAACATTTCCTAATTTTTATTCAAGTTCAAATTTTTAAAGGGTAAGGAAGGTAACCAGGGCGTCCCGCCCTGATCGCGTGTATTATCTTCAATGTTTTTTTGCCTACAAAGCAGGGCGGGACGCCCTGGCTACCTTCCCACTCTGTTTAAAGGTCTGCATTTGAGCAAGGCTTCTAGCAGCCGTCCATGCAAACGCTATATTCCAAATCAGATAGATCATTAGCAAACCAAACGGCTCCTTTTCTTGAAAGGGCGACGCTTTTAAAAAGGAATGCTTTTGCATTTCTTTCAATCTAGCTAAATCAAATAAAAATTCGCCTTCTTCAGCCTGTTGCGCAAAAAAAAGCGGATCATTTGAGGGTGGCTGATGAGCCCATTCATGAATCAAATAAAGGCGCCAACCCATTTTCAACCGCTCCTGCTGTTCTGCAATGTTTCCTTGAATAGGATGTTTGAGATATTCATTCACAATGGTCTCTTCGCTGGGAAATAGCGCTTCACCCTGATTGAATCGAGAGATTGAACCATGTTGATGATTATCCAGTCCATACAACGCCGCAATGAAAGGCAATATCCAAACAGCCGTTGCAGCTCCTTCAATGCGGAGCAACAGCATAATTGCAATTATCACTGAAAATAATATCCACGCACGCTCCAGAGCAGGAAGTTCGAATGCGATAATATGCAGAGAACGTTGCAATTTTTCTAAAAAAGAGCTGTTCGCTTTCGCCTGGAGCAGATCATAACTGCGAATCAGCTGCGCCTTTTGAGAATCCGCAAGCGCGGCGAAACGTTGCGCGTTGCGTTCTAAGCGCCCGCGAAATTCACGTGAACGCTGATCATCCGCCTTTCCCGCCGCCAAATCGTTTCCCATCACAACATGATAAAGAAGCGTCTCGGATTTATGAGCGAATAATTCTCCCATAAATGGATAGCCAGCGGCCCCAAACAATAGCGTGAAAGCCATGCACAATTGAAGAATAGCCATCACCCGCGCAGGCTTAGGGATGAAGGTCCCAGGCGGAAAACTTTTTCGAACTCGCTTTGAAAACATAAAATGCACCTCGACAGCAGAATACAGAATTCAGAATATAAAAGAAGCCTTAGGGACTTAAAGGACCTAAACGACCTAAAGGACGCAACAAACCAGAAATCGCTTTAGGTCGTTTATGTCCTTTAGGTCCTTTAAGTCCCTTATGTCCCTTTCCTCCCTTTTTTTCAGATCGTAAATCCATAAAAATAAGGCAGATGTGAAAAAAAATCGAAAATGTGCGCAAAGATGTTGCGCTAAAAATCGACAATCTTGTATGTTCGAGCTACTTTCAAACGAAGTCGACTCAAAAACGAGAAGACGGTGAAAGTGAAAACGACGCCCTAGAGCGTTGTGAGTTGTTTTGACAGTATAAGTAAGACAATGTGCAAGCAAAACAATTGAGCTTGTGCGATTAACGACCTGTTAATTGTATATTTGTAAAATACAAGTTTTACAAGTTTTCAAGTTTTTTTACTTGAGAATTTGATCTTGGTTCAGATTGAATGCTGACGGCGTGGATGAGGCATGCAAGTCGAACGAAGCCGCAAGGCTTAGTGGCGGAAGGGTTAGTAATACATGGGTAACTTGCCTCTAACTTTGGAATAACGATTGGAAACGATCGCTAATACCAAATGGGGTGGGATAAGGCATCTTATCTTCATCAAAGCGGGGGATCGCAAGACCTCGCGGTTAGAGAGAGGCCCATGGGATATCAGCTAGTTGGCGAGGTAACGGCTCACCAAGGCTAAGACGTCTAGGCGGATTGAGAGATTGACCGCCAACACTGGGACTGAGAACTGCCCAGACTTCTACGGAAGGCTGCAGTCGAGAATCATTCGCAATGGGCGAAAGCCTGACGATGCGACGCCGTGTGAGCGATGAAGGCCTTAGGGTTGTAAAGCTCTTTCGCTTGGGAACAAGAGAAGCCGGTCAACACCCGGCTGATTTGAGGGTACCAGGTAAAGAAGCGCCGGCTAACTCCGTGCCAGCAGCTGCGGTAATACGGAGGGCGCAAGCATTAATCGGATTTATTGGGCGTAAAGGGCGCGTAGGCGGAAATAAAAGTCAGATGTGAAATCCCGGGGCTCAACCCCGGAACTGCATTTGAAACTGCATTTCTAAGAGGGTAGGCGGAGAAAATGGAATTCCACAAGTAGCGGTGAAATGCGTAGATATGTGGAAGAACACCAGTGGCGAAGGCGGTTTTCTAGCTTATTCCTGACGCTAAAGCGCGAAAGCTAGGGGAGCAAACAGGATTAGATACCCTGGTAGTCCTAGCTGTAAACTATGTATACTTGGTGTAACTGGACTCAACCCCGGTTGTGCCGAAGCTAACGCGTTAAGTATACCGCCTGGGGAGTACGCTCGCAAGGGTGAAACTCAAAAGAATTGACGGGGACCCGCACAAGCAGTGGAGCATGTGGTTTAATTCGATGCAACGCGAAGAACCTTACCCAGGCTTGACATGCAGTGGACAATAGCGGAAACGCTATCTCCCTTCGGGGCCGCTGCACAGGTGCTGCATGGCTGTCGTCAGCTCGTGCCGTGAGGTGTTTGGTTAAGTCCAGCAACGAGCGCAACCCTTATCATTAGTTGCCAACACTTCGGGTGGGAACTCTAATGAGACTGCCTGGGTTAACCAGGAGGAAGGTGAGGATGACGTCAAGTCCGCATGGCCCTTATGTCTGGGGCTACACACGTGCTACAATGGTCGGTACAGAAGGCAGCGAAGCCGCGAGGTGAAGCAAATCCCAAAAGCCGATCTCAGTTCAGATTGTAGTCTGCAACTCGACTACATGAAGACGGAATTGCTAGTAATGGCGGGTCAGCAACACCGCCGTGAATACGTTCCCGGGTCTTGTACACACCGCCCGTCACATCATGGGAGTTGGTTTTACCCGAAGTCGCTGACTCGACCGCAAGGGGAGAGGCGCCTAAGGTGAGGCCGATGACTGGGATGAAGTCGTAACAAGGTAGCCCTACCGGAAGGTGGGGCTGGATCACCTCCTTTAAAGGACAGCTTCGATAGGCTTTTTTAAAAGCCTGTCAGCTAGGTTGGGCCAAGCTCGATTGTTGCACATTGTCTTTCTTATGCTGTCAAAGCAGAAACGCTATCTTGACAGGCGAATAATTGAAAATCAAGAATCAAAAAGAGAAGTAAATAATCACTGATGAAAATCGGTGCTTGAGGAATTCTTCTTAATGTCACATTAAATGTGACGGCGAAAAAATCGTAATTCAAAAGCTTGTAACAATAATTTTTTTTTGGTCAAGCTATTAAGGGCTGCTGGTGGATGCCTTGGCATCAACAGGCGATGAAGGACGCGTATACCTGCGATAAGCTTCGGCGAGCTGGATAAAGCATTGACCCGGAGATCTCCGAATGGGGCAACCCAGTGGGAATAATCCCCCACTATCCTGATCTGAATACATAGGATCAGGAAGCGATACCTGCCGAACTGAAACATCTAAGTAGGCAGAGGAAAAGAAATCAAAATGAGATTCCCATAGTAGCGGCGAGCGAAGTGGGAAGAGCCCAAACCGACGTCATTGGCGTCGGGGTTGTAGGATCAGCCAAAAGCGCAGTGCATTCTAGCAAAATCTTCTGGAAAGTTGAGCAATATAGGGTGATAGCCCCGTATGCGAAAGAAGGACACTGACAGGGCTGACACCTGAGTAGAGCCGGACACGTGAAACCCGGTTTGAATCGGGAGGGACCACCCTCCAAGGCTAAATACTCGTTGATGACCGATAGCGAACCAGTACCGTGAGGGAAAGGCGAAAAGAACCCCTGTTAGGGGAGTGAAATAGAACCTGAAACCAGCAGCTTACAAACGGTCGAAGGCCTATGTCCGCTTTGCGGAAATGGCTGACGGCGTGCCTTTTGCATGATGAGCCAGCGAGTTACGTTAGATGGCAAGGTTAAAGGACATCCGTTCTGGAGCCGAAGCGAAAGCGAGTGTTAAAAGCGCGAATTAGTCATCTGGCGTAGACACGAAACCAAGTGATCTATCCATGGCCAGGTTGAAGCAGGGGTAACACCCTGTGGAGGACCGAACTAGTCCTTGTTGAAAAAAGGTTGGATGAGCTGTGGATAGGGGTGAAAGGCCAATCAAACTTGGAGATATCTTGTTCTCTTCGAAATAACTTTAGGGTTAGCCTCGGACAAATTTTTACAGGGGTAGAGCACTGAATTCACACGGGGACCTACCGGTCTACCAAAGGAAATCAAACTCCGAATACTGTAAAATAGTCCGGGAGATAGACAGTGGGGGATAAGCTTCATTGTCAAAAGGGGAACAGCCCAGATCGTCGATTAAGGCCCCTAATTCTATGCTAAGTGAGTAAGGAAGTAGAGTTTCAAAAACAGTTGGGATGTTGGCTTAGAGGCAGCCATCATTTAAAGAGTGCGTAACAGCTCACCAATCGAGAAACTCTGCGCCGATAATATCCGGGACTAAAGCATAGAGCCGAAATCACGGGTTCATTGTTTACAATGAGCGGTAGGGGAGCGTAGTATGTGCAGCGAAGATATACCGTAAGGAGTGTTGGAGCGCATACTAGTGATAATGCATGGCATAAGTAAACGATAAAGGATGTGAAAATCATCCTCGCCGAAAACCTAAGGTTTCCAGGGTAAAGCTCGTCTTCCCTGGGTTAGCCGGTCCCTAAGCTGAGGCGGAAACGCGTAAGCGATGGAAAGCAGGTTAAATATTCCTGCGCCGCCTAAAACTATGATAATGGGTTGACGAAGTACGTTAAACGCGCGGACCATTGGATGTGTCCGTGACACTGTGAGGCCGGCTGATAGGCAAATCCGTCAGCGTAAAGCCAGGCAGTGGCCAAGGGGAATCTTCGGAGGAACCGATGGCGTGGCGCAACGCTTCCAAGAAATAAACTCTAATCGTTGATGGCGACCGTACCAAAACCGACACAGGTGGGTGGGAAGAATATTCTAAGGCGCGCGAGAGAACTCTCGTTAAGGAACTCGGCAAATTATCCTCGTAACTTCGGGAGAAGAGGAGCCGCTGATCGTGATTTTCCTAGCGAAATGAGCGGTTGGCGGCCGCAGAGAAATGGCCCAGGCGACTGTTTAACAAAAACACAGCACTATGCAAAGTCGTCCAAGACGAAGTATATGGTGTGATGCCTGCCCAATGCCAAAAGGTCAAAAGGAGGAGTCAGCAGCAATGCGAAGCTCTGAATTTAAGCCCTGGTGAATGGCGGCCGTAACTATAACGGTCCTAAGGTAGCGAAATTCCTTGTCGGGTAAGTTCCGACCTGCACGAATGGTATAACGATCTGGGCGCTGTCTCAACGAGAGACTCGGTGAAATTGTAGTAGCGGTGAAGATGCCGTTTACCCGCAATAAGACGGAAAGACCCCGTGAACCTTTACTGTACTCTGATATTGGCTCTTGACTTGTCATGTGTAGGATAACCAGGAGACTGCGAAGTTCCCTCGTCAGGGGGGATGGAGTCGCCGTTGAAATACTGGTCTTGACAAGTCGGGAATCTAACGAAATCCCATGAAGCTGGGATTCGGACATTGTCAGACGGGCAGTTTTACTGGGGCGGTATCCTCCTAAAGAGTAACGGAGGAGTCCAAAGCTTGCCTCATCGTGGTTGGCAATCACGAGAAGAGCGTAAAGGTATAAGGCAAGTTGACTGTGAGACCAACAAGTCGAACAGATACGAAAGTAGGGCTTAGTGATCCGGCGGTGGAAAGTGGAATCGCCGTCGCTCAACGGATAAAAGGTACTCCGGGGATAACAGGCTTATCGCCACCAAGAGTTCATATCGACGTGGCGGTTTGGCACCTCGATGTCGACTCATCGCATCCTGGGGCTGAAGAAGGTCCCAAGGGTTTGGCTGTTCGCCAATTAAAGCGGTACGCGAGTTGGGTTCAAAACGTCGTGAGACAGTTTGGTCCCTATCTTTTGTGGGCGCAGGATACTTGAGAGGAGCTGCTTCTAGTACGAGAGGACCGAAGTGGACGAACCAATGGTGTTCCGGTTGTTCTGCCAAGGGCATAGCCGGGTAGCTACGTTCGGAAAGGATAAGCGTTGAAAGCATCTAAACGCCAAGCCTCCCTCAAGATAAGGTATCCCAATGAGACCCCATGTAGACTACATGGTGGATAGGTTGGGTGTGTAAGCGCAGTAATGCGTTGAGCTAACCAATACTAATCGGTCCATCGGCTTGACCTTTTATTTTTTAAAGATGAAGGTGGGAAGATGAAGGTTGAACAAAACTGTTCAAGCTTCATCTGTATCATCTGCAACTTTTGAATGGAAGAAGACCTCAAGCATCGTTTTTAATCAGTGAGATTCAATTATTCGCCAAATTTTACTTGGTGGCAATAGAGAAGGGGAAATACCTGATCCCATCCCGAACTCAGAAGTCAAGCCTTTCATCGCCGATGGTACTGCACACAAGAGTGTGGGAGAGTAGGTCGCCGCCAAGTTTTTTCTTCAGGCCTTAACGTGCAAACGTTAAGGCCTTTTTTATTTTAAGGAAGAAGGGACAAAGGACATAAAGGACCTAAGGGACCTAAGGGACATAAAGGACCTAAAAGACTTAATGTCCCTGTGTCCCTTAGGTCCTTTATGTCCCTTAGGTCCTTATGTCCCTTAGGTCCTTTTAGTCCTTTATGTCCTTTGTCCCTTGACGCCTAGTTAAAAACCCATGTTTTGGCGCAATTTAGGAACAAATTGAAGAATCGCGTCATCTTGTTCAAGGTTTAGTTCTCTCCCCATTTTCAGTATTCCTTCCGAACCCTCTCCATACATGTGATTTCTCCTAGGAATTTTATCTTCATGCAAATAGCGTTCTGTCCTAGTCCAGTAGTGATTAATGCGCAGCATGTCCAGCTTAATGGAAGAGGAGAGCGCTCCGGAAATGGGGGTATAATCCGGCTCTACGGCGAATTTATCAGCCGCATATTGAAAAGAATGCGGTGTATGACAATAGACTGTATATTTTGGCTGCACGATTGATTTGACATGAATGTTCGGTCCATAGTCAGGGGGTGAACAGCGTGTCAACAGTTCTATCATCAAGCTTTTGGGCGGGATGTCGAATATTTCCGAAGATCCAAACATTCGCCAATTTGCCGTTACGCCTCCATAATTTGTGTAGCGTTGTAGGAAGCTAGTCAACCTCTCTCCTGAAGGACAAAAAAGAAATTCGTCGCTGTCGATGCAAGCCAACCAGTCAGTTTGCGATCCAAAATAGCGCAAGCAATGCATGTAAGCGCCGCATTGAATAGTGTTCCAGCTCAGACCATCTGCGTGCCCATGTTTATGCGGCCAATAAATCAACGTCGCCTCGCCGCTTTTAACATAGGGCGCCAAAACGGCCGAACAGTGATCGGCGCTGCAGTTGTTGTATAAAAAGAAGTGTTCGACGCCTTGAATTTTATGGAATTCGATCCATTCACGAAGATAGGGGGCGTCATCTTGGAAGATGGCGCAAACAGCAAGTTCATACTTGCCTGCCGCCATGCAATATAAGGGCAATAAAATAAACAATATGATAAATCGCATCATAATTTCTCTCCTGTTTCACTGAAGGAATTGTAAGATTCAGATATCTTCACTTTGTTGGAAGATGCGCTGCATTTTGGAGGTTTTTTGATTTTGACTCAAGTTCTAATTTTGAATTGATCGCCGTCTCTGCCGGTTAGAAGGCGCTTTTGCCTCTGGAGATCGCGCCTACGGCGCGTTTTGAAGAAATTGCTCCACATAGTCAAAAATTCGATTTTCGTTATCCTTCATGTATTCTTTGATAGCTTTTAATCTTATATATTCATGATATGCTTCATTGAATTTTTGGGTAAAATCTGGCAATCCTATTAACTCTATTGCAGACCTAATACACATGTATATGGAGTTAATTTCGGATTCGTATGTATTATCAGATTGTTTGCGGAATTCTTTTTTTATTATATTAAGGCGTTCACTGTTCTTTTTGTAAATCTCCCCTGTCATTTTTGCATTTTCGCCGACTTGAGAAACAAACGTGTGAAAAGCTAAAACAGCCTTTTCATATTCTGCGGGAACTAGTTTACCTTGAGACTTCACTGTTAATTTTTTTAACAATTCTGTCGCCTTTTGGACGAATTTTTCGCTTAGTTCGTCTTTTAAAGGATCTATAAATTCTTCAGGGATTTTACTGTCAAAATAGTCTGTTAGTATAAAAAAATAGTCTAATGCTATTTTATTACCGTTTTTTGCTTGATTAAAAAGCAATTCAACAAGTGGATTAAAAATATCTATGAAAGGCTTCCAATCTCTGAATATATGTCCCTGACCCTTCTTTGTTGTTAGCATTGTAATTAAGGGATCGCATATCGTGATGTCGGGAGTTTTGTCGCCATTTTTCCATTCTTCCATCGTTGTTGCTAATAATTTCAAGGCTGTTTTGCTCCCTACGTCCTCTGAAAAAATTAGTTCTGAAGTCACTTTAATAAATGTCGCCTGCGAATTTTCTGGAAAATTTTTATTAATCAAATTTTTCAGATTTTGTTTGTCTTGTCCATTATCAATGCGATTGCATAAGTCTAAAAGAAGTGTGCGCGTAACAGCGGAGCCGCCATGTAAATTTTTTTGCAGTTCTCCTATTTTAACAATTATTTGTTCGAGGGTAATCGCCGTAGAGTCGCCAGGTTTTTTGAATACATGACCTTGAAGATTTCCTTCCGCCGCCGAAAATTTAAGATCGGATGTAAAATCTATTAGTTGATTCCAATTATTTATTTCATTTAATGATGACATAATTAAATACTCGCATTGTTTTTATTGAATTAACGAGCAACCGTATAATTAAATAATAACAAACTAATATATTTAAAGATATTCTTTTTTTATTGGTCGTTGGGGTCAGTTTTGGCGCTGTTTTTCAAACGCATCATATAACCACTCCGAATGAGGCAACTGCAAAGGATGCAAATTTAAACAAGCGGAAAGCGCATGAGATTTGTTCATATGTCGTAGAAATCATTTTATTCTGAGTCTTCGCTTTTTAATTGACTAGATTTATAATTTTGTGTAATAAATATAAAGAAATAATAGAATCGTTTGTGTTTAATAAATACTATTTGGAGTTTTATGGTTCATCTTGCAAACAATGATTTATCATTAGGGGAATTGACTGTCTCTCAATATAGGAGATGGATGTCTCCAGACCCTTCTTCGGCTGGTTGCTCCTATATTTGTAAGTCTTTGAAGGTTTTTTTTAAGCGAGTTTGTCATTTTCTTTGCAGCTGCGAATGGTTAAATAATAAGTGCCTGATTCAACATTTAAAAGTCGATGAAAGTTGGATAATCGAATCTGAACTGACCCCCCAACAACATGTTAAAATATGCGCTATTGCGCAGCTTTTCGCTGAATTCAACAAACGAAATTTAAATATCCAAATGTCGGACGGACTGCAAGCATTAATTCAAGAACAAAACATACAAAAAATAAAGCAAAAATCCAATCCGCCATCTCCTATCGAACAACCAAACCCCGTAATAAAGCAACCAAATTATGCAAAAAAGAAGATAAAATCCCCTAAGAAGGAAGCGCCTAAGACGCCTCCTGCATCAGGCTCTTTAAAAAACGCGACCGCTAAAGTGACCAATAAAACAACCGCTGATGATGCGCCGGTCTCGAAGGCAATCTCTTTTGTAAAAGAGTCCTCACTCCCTAAAAAAGCGAATGAGAGTGATTCTGGCATTGTTCCTGACATTGTTAGTGATCCTCGCATTGTTAATGCGCTTAATGTGTTGAATCCAGTTGCCGCTATTCCATCCACTTCTAGCGCTCGCGTACTTCAGGCGGAAAGCCTTAGGTCAATGATGGCTATGGCTGATGCGGAAAAACATCGCGAAAACCATCTTAATCATGAAGCATTTACAATCAGTTCAGGTGGGACGCTTGAAACAATATTGACTCCAGGTGCGGCGCTCCAATCTACAGCAGGAGTGCAAAACTCAAAGATCAAACGAGAGTATTGTTTATTTTTCACCGTCAAAGGACCAAAAGTAGAGGCTTTTTTAAAACGAATGATTGAGGAATATGGACTAAATTCTAAAAACTTCTGCGTCGCCTTAGGCTAGGGTGTTAATTTTGATGCCATTTTGGCAAAGAAAAATCACATGGGATTCGATTATCGAAAGTGACCCCATATTATAATATTGGGTCACTTTCGATAATCGAATCGCATGGATTTTTCAAAGCTAAAATGGCATCAAAATTAACACCCTAGCCTTAGGCAAGACCAACCATCGCTTTGCTTCGAATGCTAATAGTTGGACGATGTTTGTTAAAGAACCTACTGGAACCGGATTAAAACCGCATGCGACATTCATTCAACCTTTTGCATATGGTTTTAAAGGCAGTGATTTGTTGATTGCACAGCCGGCCTGGGCTCCTTGTCTCGCTTTTAATGATATTAAGAAAATTGATGAAATCCAAGCAGAGTTATTTTGGAAAGATAAACCCGTCGGGGGTTTCTTTTTCGCTGAAGAGATGCTGGAAGACATTAAAGATGAATGGAGCAGATGGGAGGCGGAGTTGTGACGCTGTCTTTTACTTAAAGTCCATGTTTCTATTCCTTGCCTGTCTTCCCCTGATCCTTACGTACAAATAAGAGTTGACGCTTTGCGCGTATTTTGGGATCAGGCCTGACTTGGGCTGAAACGAATGACCGATTTTCGAAGAAAATCAGCTTGGGGTTTACCCCCTAATTTTGGCGCCGTTTTTCCACGCCAGTGGGTGGTAGGGACGATGGGGACTCAAGCGACCTTAGGGACCTTGGAGACAGGGACAAATAACCTGATTGTCCCTGTCTCCAATGTCCCTAAGGTCGCTTGAGTCCCCATCGTCCCTACCACTCACTGGCGTGGAAAAACGGCGCCAAAATTAGGGGGATAAAATACGGCTAATTTTTTTCAAAAATCAGTCATTCGTTTCAGCCCAGGCCTGACTGCATCAAAAATTGTAGGGACGATAGGGTCGCTTGAGTCCCTATCGTCCCTACAATTTTTGCTGCGGCCAGGCCTAGGGGTATGATCTAGCGAAAAACGGATTAATGCAATGATATGAGGGCATTCAACCCCCTTTGCGATCATTGAACCGCGGGAGCTTTCACGCAGCCACAATGGAAATACTGGTTGAGATTTGCCCTCCTTAAATCTTTTCAGGCTCTTAAATTAAAAAACATAACATGCATTAAGGCAAGCGTTTACCCCTCTCTGTGCGCTCTGTGGGCTCTGTGGTGGATATAAAGCCTTAAAATGATTAAATTTAAGGCTTTATATTCACCACAGAGTCCACAGAGCGCACAGAGAGGGGTAAACGCTTGCCTTAATGTATCTTATGTCTGTCTTTTAGGTCCCTTATGTCCT
>Ga0207104_1073_pt1 | contig 23363 bp, 16 predicted proteins | sample Alteio_BWMinHeat_79_FD_153538 | JGI IMG/M metagenome (GOLD analysis project Ga0207104, IMG submission 153538) | Enriched cells from forest soil in Barre Woods Harvard Forest LTER site, Petersham, Massachusetts, United States -... | ecosystem: Environmental > Terrestrial > Soil > Temperate forest >...
CCAAACTTAGTCCCATTTGACACGTTGCATTGGGATCAGGCCTGACCCCAATGCTGCGCGTCATCTATTTATCCGCTTTTGGCGGAGTTATTTTTCCTGTATATTTTACGCCGCTTCCCATGTCGGTGTGTATGACGTGATCTACATCGTTGTATCTGATGACAATTTTATAACCTGGAGTCTTCACCATCTCTGTCGGCTTGTATTTAGCTTTTGGATCAGGCTCCGTATAAGAAGTGTCTCCTAGAGCGGAACTGGACCAATCGATTTGTCTGATTGACGCTACTGTAAACTCCGAAAAAGGAGCGGTTATAGACAATTTTAGTTGTTTAACCAATAATTCTTTGGCCGCTGTTAACATCATTGCCGGAACATCAGACTCTTTCAACTCAACAACAGGTTTTTTGGGTTCAGGTTTTTTCGCCTTGTTTGGATCGGCTTTATTTTGTTTTTTCAATTGTCGTTCATCTCTTACCTTGCACACGGATTCAATTGCAGCTGTAGCGCTTAGGTCATTGTCTGCAGCATGGTTGGCGCGCCAAGTTGTAAGACTCGCTCTACTGAGATAGATGCATTCTCCATTTTTACCTTCCACTCTTTCAATTTTGTTGCAGCAACAAAAAAGTTTTAAGAAAAAAACAGTGCATTTATTGTAGTATTTAATACCTGATGATGTCTTCCCTATAATTTTATGACCATCGGCATCAACTTTAAAATTATTTCTGAAATAAACTTTGTTATTGTCAAAGATATAATCACAATTTAAATTCGTCATTTTATTCACCTCTTTTAGATTTAATAATGTTAATTAATAAAAAACTATCGTACACTAATCTATTTTTTATGTCTACTTTTTTATTGTGTTTTTATTGTGTTTTTTTATTATGTTTCTGAATGCCGACAGCAAGAAGGGCCGCATTGTTGACAATTATTTTGAGAAAAGTCATGCGCAGCGCGCGATTCGCCCTCGCGAACGCCAAGATTGCCATAACGATGATAGTCGACGCTTAAACTCACTTCTCGTAAATAGTGGAGAAGTTCTATCCGTCCATTCGCCAACGCCGGCCCTATTGCGACGTTGCATGCGGCGTCCGCCAAGGCCAACTGCAGTTCGCTGTTTGGCGGAGACAACAATCGCACGCGCTTGAAATGATCATTCTGAAAACGTTTGATGAAATTCGCCTGGCTTTCACGGATAATCCGAATGTGAGGCGTTTGTCTGAACCACTCTTGTTTCACTACCGACGCCGGCAACGATTCCTCGACGCTGAATTCAAGAGGGGTTGAACAAGTTGCGGCGGCGGCGACGACGCGCATCGCGTCCAATGCGCTGTCGCCTGACTGCATGCGGAGCAGCGCTTTCTTATAAGGAACGTAATAGAAAAAATTATCCTGTCCCAAAATATGACTGGGGTCATGTCGCTGACTAAAGTAATATTTCCAGAAAAAAGCATAACTCCCCACGCTGGCTTTCCACAGTTGAAGTTCATCGGGTTTGAAATCCAGCTCTTCTAGAAAATGCGTAATCGCCTCAATAGCCGGCGCAGGAGTCTCCAGATCGGAAGGAAGAGCCGCTTGCTCCGGCCTCATCAGCTGCATGACATAGTTAGGCCCGCCCGCTTTAGCGCCAGGACCAAAAGAGCTTTGCTTGCATCCTCCAAAAGGCTGCCGTTGCACTACAGCTCCGGTGATCCCCCGATTGATATAACAATTGCCGGCCTCTATGTGTTTTATCCAATAGCGATGTTCCCGTTCATCCAGCGAATGAAGGCCGGAAGTCAGTCCGTAGGGCGTCCCATTGACGAGCTGCAACGCATGCTCAAGGTTATCCGCGCGCATCAGGGCCAACACTGGACCGAACAACTCATTCTGATAGGTAAAGCTTCCAGGTTTCACTCCAAGCTTAATCCCGGGACTCCATAAATTGGGATTATGAGAGTCCGCTTTTGGCTCTAATAACCATTCTTCGCCATCCTCGAGAGTTGTCAACCCGCGCATGAGCGCAGCGTTAGGCGCGTGGATCAGAGGATTCAATCGCGTCGTTAAATTCCAAGGCGATCCTACAGCCAAACTAGCGGCGGCGTCGCGCAATTGATTTCGGAAATGGGGGTCGTCATACACTTCAGCTTCGCACACCGCCAAGCTGCATGCGCTGCATTTTTGCCCCGCATAACCGAACGCCGACTGCACCAGATCCTTCACAGCTAAGTCTCGATCGGAAAGAGCCGAAATAATGATCGCGTTTTTTCCTCCGGTTTCAGCAATGAGATCCAAACCTGGACGCAATTTAAGAAGCAGCTTAGCCGTCGCCGTCGCCCCGGTGAGGACAACGCTTGCCAGACGCTTGTCCGAAACGAGCTGGCTGCCGACCGGATCATCCTCGCAGGTGATGAATTGGAGCGCCTCATGACTCACGCCGGCCTCCCACAGAAGCTGAGCAAGACGCCAACCGACGAGAACAGCCTCGCACGCCGGTTTGAATATCACGCAATTGCCAACCGCCAGGGCAGCCAAGATGCCTCCAATTGGAATCGAACATGGAAAATTCCAAGGGGGCGCGATTAATACAACGCCCTTAGCTTTCCATTGAATATCTTGAATGGAGACCACTTCTTCTAAATTGCGGCGATAATATTCAGCAAAATCGATCGCTTCAGACACCTCCACATCCGCATCGGCAATGGTTTTTCCGACGTCAGCCGTCATGGCTCCGATCAGATCGCGGCGGCGGCATCTGAGAAGCTGAGCCGCTTCCGCCAGCAGTCTGGAGCGCGCTTCGATGGACGTTTTCGACCAGGCTGGAAAGGCCTCTTGCGCAATTTGCAAAGCTTTATCTATATGAGCTTCGTTGGCTAAAGAATAACGATACAAAATCTGACCGGGACGAGAGGGATCTTCTCCAATAGCCATTTTATCTTCGGTGAATATTTGTTCCTGACCAATCATCAATGGAATGGGGGCTAATCGCCGATGGATTCCCCACGTACGGATAATGTTTTCCCCCCAAGCGCGATTATGGGGAAGAGACCAGTCAGTATCCGGTTCATTTTCGAAAGGGGCGTCCAGCGATGGTTTTAAAGGCGGCTGCCAACGATTTTGAGTGCGCCGAGGAGCTCCGCTGACCTGCTGGGCATTTTGAACAGCGCATGCAAAGAGGGCGGCCTGGCGCCGCCATTCAGGCGTGCCTGGATGCAATGCAAAAGCGTGACGCAAAAAATTATCCGGCGCGGTGTTTTCATCAAAACGACGAATTAAATAAGCGACCGCATTTTGAAATTCCCCTTCCGTCGCCGCGGGGCAATACAACAGAATTGAGCCGGCAAGCCTTTGGACGACGCGGCGCATCTGATCCGCCATGCCTTCCAGCATTTCAAATATGACATATTTTTCGATTGAATTTTCAGCTCGCAGCAAAAGCGCATAGGCGATATCAAAAAGATTATGAGAGCCTATTCCTATGTGCGCCGCGACAACGTTTTCTGGATCGCATCCATAGGTCGTCATGCGTTTAAAATTGGCATCCACTTCGATTTTGTTTAGATAAGGAGCTTGCGGCCAACCATGCAAAGAGGCCTCGACCTGTTCCATCGCTAAATTGGCGCCGCGTACGATGCGTATTTTGATGGGGGCTCCTCCATCGGCTACGCGTTGTTTCGCCCATGCGGTAAGTTCTTGTTGGATTGCATAGGATTCAGGCAAGTAGCTCTGTAATACGATGCCGGCGGAATGTTGATGAAATTCCGGATCGCTTAATACATTGCGAAATAGAGCCGCAGTAAGATGCAGATCGCGATATTCTTCCATATCCAAATTAACGAATTTTGGCGCGCTCTGACCATTCGCTTGAATATAATGGTTATCCCGGGCGGCGCGATATAAACATTTCAAACGCTCTGAAAGGATATGAAGCGTCTGATCCCAAGCCAATAAATTGAGCTGACTGCAGATTGTTGAAATTTTTACGGAAATATATTCGATTTCAGGTTTTGACAGATCTTCCAGATAAGTTTGCAAACGCCGCGCGGCTTCCTCTTCGCCTAAAATCGCTTCGCCCAAATGATTCAGGTTAATGCGCACTCCCTCCTGACGCCTCCGCTGCATATGTTTTGCCAATTGATCGTATTCTCCAGGCAAAATCACAGCGGATGTTTCCTGACGCATCATGTGTTTAATCAGGGGCGCAAAAATAAAAGACAATGGCTTTCCCAGCCATTTAAAGGCATATAGGCCGACGCGTTTCCCGATAGTTAAAAAATGGGGAGGACCATATTTGTTGAGCATGTATGCGAGTTGATCTGCAATGCGCTTTGAATCACGGCTGCGGAAACATTGGTCGGTCATTGCAGTGATGAACGCCTTGCCGTGAGCGTCTTCCAACATGCGGGCCAATTGCGCTTGCATGCGCTCCTCTTTCGAAGTCCGCGTCGCTTGCGCTTCCTCCAGCATGAGCGCCGCCAGCTCGATCGCACGCTGACATCTATCGTCGGATGACGACGCCTTGCCTCGCGCGGCGTCGATGATTGATCGAGCCTTCTGCATACGTTTTGATTCTTGCATGGAAGCTCCTTATCAAAAATTGTAGGGACGATAGGGACTCAAGCGACCTTAGGGACATTGGAGACAGGGACAAACAATCTGATTGTCTCTGTCCCCAATGTCTCTAAGGTCGCTTGAGTCCCCATCGTCCCTACAATTTTTGAGGCAGTCAGACCTGACCCCAATGCGGTGCAATAAGCTTCAAAATTGGATAAATTTCTAAACTTCTTTTTTTCCGCATTCTTTAAAAAACTTTATCGTCTTATCTACATATACTTTAAAGTCCGCTAGACTTTTTTGTAAATCAATTACATTGTTTACACCTAGTCCTGGGCCGAAAAATATTTGTTTTGGGCCATTAGCGAGGTGGCGGTTTAATATGGCTTTAAAATAAACATTATTTTTATAAATTTCGCCCCCAAATGCATTCATTAATGTTTTAGTGTATTTCTCTTTACCGTGAATCGCCGCTGTATTGCTATCAAGATTAAAAGCATTGACAACCTGTTTTAGCTGCTCTAAGTCTTCTAAATAAGGTATAGCTCCTTTTTTGGCGAGCTGTTCAACGCATTTCTCTTGTCCATAGAGAAATGCAATAACAATAGGAGTGATTCCATCGGCGCTTAAATTAACATCTAAATCAGGAATTGCAAGAATTTTTTCAAATACGTCGGGTCGCATTTTAAATTTCAGCATGCCTGTAAGGATACTGGATTGGAAGTTCTTCTTTTGATTACTGGGTTCGAGTTCGACTTCCAGGCGATAATCGTTATAAATCAGATTAGGATTAGCTTTTGCGCTAATGAACATATTGAATAGTCTCCAATCATGTGTGCGTGCGGCTTCAATTAACAGAGGATGAGGGCCAACAACCTGGTCCACCCCATCCACCATTCTGTAAGGAAATATCTCTGTATAAGGCATGCCTATGTATCTCGCATGTTTATCATTAGGGTCAAAATATTTTTCCTCCAACAGCATTTGAATCCAATCATGATTTATTGGCATCTCATCCATTTCCTGGTCGTCGAGATCATCTATTACAGGGCCTGGATTCTCATTATTTGGATTCTCATTATAAGGGAGTATGCGCATTGGTTTCGCATTTTCATGTATTTCATGTTCATTGCTTTCTCGGAAGCCTTCCTGTAAAATTTGGCGAACAAGAGGGTTCGCAAGAGGGTTCTCAAGGTTCTGAAGAGAGAACAGCAGGCTTCTTGTGGTAACGGGACTCAGAATGGCAGGCGATTTGCCGGCTAGGCACACTCCTAGGCTTAGGATAGGCAATGCGACAATCGCAATCAGATGGGCGAAATGACGTTGTGGGTCGCGCACGATCATGCATATCGTCGCTGTTTTTATCAGCCAGATAGTTAAGTCAATGGTCGCACACAGCGTTAACAAAGGAAATACGACAAAAATTCTAAGAGCAAACGATGCGATTTTCTCACAGACAGTAAATGGCGAATGGACGCCAAAGGTATTATGACGAATTAAACGAAATTTAAGGAGTCCCTTTATTCCATGATAAGAAACTGATCCGATGGTTTCGCCTTCATCTAAGACACCCATAGGAATTCGACATATTTTCGGTATTGGCATAAATTTTCCCCTTTTTATTATTAATTAATTTAAATTTAAATCGATTGTACCATAAAGTTAATTATAAGTAAAACTATTTTTATAATATTATTTGCTTTTTTTATTGATTAACATGCATATTTTGACGATTGTGGCGCCGCATTGGGATTAAGCTTGACCGCATCAAAAATTGTAGGGACGATGGGGACTCAAGCGACCCTAGGGACATTGGAGACAGGGACAAACAATCTGATTGTCTCTGTCCCCAATGTCTCTAAGGTCGCTTGAGTCCCCATCGTCCCTACAATTTTTGATGCAGTCAGACCTGATCCCAATGCTTAAGTCTTTACAAAAACAACGCCTGAAAATATGGTAGAAGCTATACGAACAGGCGCAAATCATATGCATCGATATTCAATACGCATTTTCATGCTGATGATTTGCTTGACGCTGTTTTTTGCAACGGGATACGCTTCTCACGTTTCAGTCGGCATTGATGTCCTGCTGAACAGCGAATACGTTGAAATCTTGCGAAATAAACGAATCGGCCTCATCACCAACCACACAGCCATCAATCATCACCTTCTACCTACGCGCGAATTGCTGAAAAACAACGCCCAAAAATTCAATTATACGCTCGCAGCGCTGTTCGCTCCCGAACATGGCATCACAGGCTCCGCTCATAGCTGGGATTCCATCCAGGATGAACGGGATTCAGATGGAATCCCCATCTATAGCCTGCATGGCAAGACGATGCGTCCTACAGCGAAAATGCTTAAAGAAATCGACATCCTGCTGTACGACATTCAGGACATCGGAGCGCGTTCCTACACTTATATCACAACCTTATTTTATGCAATGGAGGAGGCTGCAAAACATGGCGTGCCTGTAATGGTTTTAGATCGCCCCAATCCCATTAACGGAATTGTCGTGGACGGACCAATGTTGGAAGATAAATGGCGTTCAATCGTGGGTTACATCAATGTGCCCTATTGCCACGGGATGACCATTGGGGAATTAGCGCAATTTTTCAATGCGGAATATAAAATAGGGTGCGCTTTGACCGTGATTCCTATGAAGAACTGGATGCGACGCATGAGCTTTCAGGACACCGGATTGGCTTGGATTCCGACCAGCCCGAATATCCCGGAACAGACCACTCCTTTTTACTATCCGATGACAGGTCTTTTAGGCGAACTGGAGTTGGTCAGCATCGGCATCGGTTACACATTGCCGTTTAAAATCATAGGGGCTCCGTGGATCAATGCCGAAGAATTCGTTAAGCATTTGAATGCGCAAAAATTTCCCGGCGTGCATTTCATGCCTTTCCACTTTCGGCCTTTCTTTGGACGGTTTAAACATGAAGATTGCCAAGGGGCGTTGATTGTCGTTGACAACCCCCTTACGTATAAGCCTGTATGCACGCAATATCTCATTATTGGCATGCTGAAGAGCCTCTACCCAGAAAAATTCAAAGAGGCGCTCATTGCGTCAACATCTCGTAAGGATATGTTTTGCAAGGTCAACGGAACAGAAAAAATTTATCGGATTATTTCTGAACAAAATCATATTATCTGGAAATTAAGATCTCTCATTGAAAAAGAGAGCGAAGCGTTTCTCGCCATCCGCAAAAAATACCTTATCTCTTCTTATTCTGATTAATTTCTGGCAACATTTTTTATGCCGTCCTTACAGGACTCAACCCTTTGTTGGTATGACCCAGGCCTCCGCTTCGCTGCGGCCTGGGCTGTAATATTCCGGTCCTCCGGACCTTTAGGAATGGTTTAGACAGGTCCGAAGGACCGGGATGTTACAGCCCAGGTCGCAGCGAAGCGGAGGCCTGGGTCATGCCAACAAAGGATTGAGTCCTGTAAGGACGACATAAAAAACGTTAACCGATTTTGTCTTTGTGGACTTCTAGAATAGCCGCTGTGAAGTAGCCTTTGGCGTCGACCATTTCCCGCTTAACTAAAAAATCCGTGCAAAGCGCTAGATCAGCGATATTTTTGAAATCATATTTATAAGAATTTTCTACGTGAACGCCTTCCCAAGCTTCGAAAGAAAATTCTTTTTGCAATTTTTCAATCTCTATGGTTTGAGAAATTTTACTGATTATCCAGCTCTCCATACGCGCCTTGCCTGGATTATAGAAACTATAATGTTTAAATTGCGCAGGATTAAAATGTGCATTCAACTCGCGATTCATACGATTGAGCAAATTAATATTAAACGCTCTTGTAATGCCTGCAGAATCATTGTAGGCCCTTTCTAAAACGGAAATATCTTTTTTCAAATCGAAACCGATCAGAACAAGATCGCCTTGATTAAGCGAATTCCACATGTGATGAAGAAGATGCTCAGTTTCATGCCGATCTAAGTTGCCAATGCTTGAACCCAAAAACAATACAACATTGCGTCGAGCTGATTTTTTCTCCAGCCAAGAAAAGGAAGAAAAATAATCAGCCTCCATTCCTACAACTTTCAATGGACGACCTGAAAATTCTTGTTTTAGAGATTCCACAACCGTAGAAACAATTGCTGAACAATAATCAATTGGGAAATATTCAATCTCCACGCCTTGATCAAGAAAATGTCTTAGCAACATGCGTGTTTTACGACCGTCTCCAACGCCTAATTCGATCAGTCGAAATGGAGCTTTGCCAATCATCTGTAAAATTTGATGCTTGAATTGCTCTAAAACTTCCAATTCACAACGAAACTGATAGTAGTCGTCAAGTTCAGTGATCTTGTGAAAAAGGCGGCTGCCATGCTCATCATATAGGTGTTTTGAAGGAATGGTCTTCGGATGCGCGGACAAGCCTTCCAGTACATCCAGAGCGAAAACATGCTCAGAATCGAGACTTTTATTTTCTAAATGAAGCACGCCATATGATGATTGCATAATTGCACCCACATTTTTTTTTCAGCATAGATCAACAAAAGACTTTTTGTGAAAATAATATTTTTTTTATACTGAGTCTCTTGCAAAAACTCATCACCTCAGTGATTGTCATGAACAACCAATATGATGCGCTTGTCACGCCTGGCTTGCAGGTCATCGCCGAACCTATACACGCTTATCAACATCTGATGGAACGCCACGTGCAGGCGGTTTGGTTGGAACAAAAATATTTCAAGGGACTCAAAACTTCCGACGGAGAAACAATAGAAGTTTTGTCTCCTGGCATTTGGAATATGGAGGCAGGCCCTGATTTTCAACGGGCCCATTTAAAAATCGGATCTAGAGAATACCGGGGAGATGTTGAAATTCATCTGGTTGATGACAGTTGGTTCCAGCATCAGCATCATATTGATCCGCTTTATAATCAAGTGGTCTTGCATCTGTCGCTTTGGCAGCCTAAAAATGCAAAATCGATCACCGCCAGCGATGGCGGAGACATCCTGCGCGCCTATCTAGAACCATGTTTAACGTTGCCTCCGGCGCGCATCGTCCAATTAATCGATCTAGATCTGTATCCCTACAAACGTTTCATTGGGAGCGGCAAATGCGCTCACACATTGTTTCGCAATCTCCCGGAAAGCAAGGCTGCCTCTTTCTTCAAGGGGGCGGCGGAATGGCGCCTTAAGCAAAAAAACGCTTATGCCAAGATGCGAGTTGAAGACGTAAAATGGCAAATGGGCGCAGGAATCGCCATGGCGTTAGGCTATAAAAATAATGCTGAAGCCTTCCTTGATTTATTTCTCAAGCTTCAGGCTCTTTCGTTGAAGAGCGAGGAGGAATTTTTAAGCCTAGCCATTGGAGCGTGCGGATTTTTTAACGCGGAATGTGAAAAAAAATGGGAACATTCCGCGCTATATCGTCATTTATGCGCGCTTCACAAAACATTGCCGTCTATTGCAGCAGTCAAACTTAAACTAAACCAAATTCGTCCTTTAAATCATCCGCTCCGCCGACTTGTCTACATGGCCAAATTGCTGTCCGATCCCACTATTGAGACACTGCATACACGCATGTTTCAGCACTGGGACGACAACTGGCCATCCTGCCAAAATAAAAAAAATCAACGTGCGCTATGCATGCAATTCCACAACTGCATCCCCAGCTACCAAGATCCTTATTGGAATTGTCATTATCATTTTGAAGATGCGATCAGCGCACAATTCTTGCCCCTAATCGGAGAGGATCTTAAAGGAGAGATTTTAGTAAATAGCTTCTTTCCATTACTGCATGAGAGGATAAGTCATCGCAAAGACCCGCAAGAGATGGAGATCTTTTGGAATGTATTTGCATCCATCCCCGCTTCTAAAACAGGTAAAACGCGCTATCTCATTCATCGTTTTTTTGGAGATACGCCAAAAGGAGCTGTCCTGCATAAGTCATATACTGAACAAGGAGCTTATCAGCTGCACCGCGACTTCTGCCTGCACTTTGAAGCCAGCTGCGAAGGTTGTCCTTTTGTAGACCGTTATAAGATGCAGCACGCCAACAATACAATTGCAAAAGTCCTGGACAACATGCAAAGGTGAGTTTGACGCTTTGATACTTTTAAAAGCGCCGGGCTTTTTTATGTCGTCCTTACAGGACTCAACCCCTCGCTGGCATAACCCAGGCCTTCGCTTCGCTGCGACCTGGGCTGTAATATTCCGGTCCTTCGGACCTCTCTAAACCACTCCTAAAGGTCCGAAGGACCGGAATGTTACAGCCCAGGTCGCAGCGAAGCGAAGGCCTGGGTAAAACAAAAAAAGGTTGAGTCCTGTAAGGACGACATGAAAAAGTCTGGCTACCGTTGGCGCGAAAATTAGGGGGATAAAATATGATTGATTTTTTTCGAAAATTAGCCATTCGTTTCAGCCCAGGCCTAACTCCAAAAATACCTCGGCGCTTTTAAAAGCATCACAGTTCATCAAAATGAATCTATTGGAAAATTGATGTTTTTGGCTATTCCAGTCTTATAAATTATTGCGGCGATTATCACGATGACTACAGCAATTCCAATATACATCCGCCGCTGAGATTTGCACTCCTTCATTCTCTCTTGCAATTGCGCCGGAGTCTCTAACCATAATGCAATATTCAGACCACGAGAACCTCCATAACTACTCTCTTGATTGAGCCTCCCAGACCATTTCACCTCAAATTTCAAATCCTTCCAGGTGCTTTGCAATTCAAAAAATGCAGCTTTCAGAACTTTTTCAGTTGCAAGGGCTACAGAATGCATTGGTTTTGTAAAATACTCCTTGTCATCGCTTGCACCGTTTTCAAAATCTGCATGATTTGATTCCTTCTGTTCAACTGAAAATTTACGTATCCATACGTTAAAAGGAGCCGGCGCTTCCTCAATTTTAATCAAACTCATTATTTCTTTTATAGCATCACTATCTGTAATATCCAACTTTAAGTGGACTGTATATTTATGATCGAAATTAATTAGGTTTTTGTAAGGATCTCTGTTTGTTTGTATTATCTGTTTTAGTACAAGATCAGATATACTTGAACCAAGTTGATGCGCAAACGCTTTATAATTTTTTTTGAAATCGGATTCCCATTGAACTCTTATCTGCTCTCGAACAATATTATCCGTTATCCATGTCTGTGTATTTGAACTCATAAAAATCTCTCCTTTAAATTATTTTTTTTGTAAAAGAATGTTGTCTTGCTCATCAAAAGAATAGGTCCAATGCCATGTTGGGGCGTGAATTTTCTCCAGGCGGCAATGCAGCTGCCCTTGACGCTCTTCCGCTATCATCCGATGTCCATCAGGAACTTCAATGCGTTGATCTCCAGAAAAACAAACCCCTTCAGCGAAAAATTCAGCGTTGCCATGAAGAATAATTTGCAACGCTTCGTGGCGCGAGACCTGATTTTTCCAAAATTGATTAGCGGCTGTCCAATCTATTCCTCTGTTCTCTACTGAGACTTTGTGCAACACGCACTTGCCGGCGCCTTCGCCGTAGCGAATCAGCCCTTGAGCGTCTCTAGACCCTACAACAGCGTCGGCATGGATAAGCAGACTCCCTTTCAAATTAAGGTCTCGCATATCCAATTCTGCAATCTCTAATTGCAATTCTCCCCCTGGGGCTATTGATCCCCCATTGATCTTCTGTGCAATCACTTCAAACAAGGGTCCCAAAGCAGGGTGGTAGAGCAAAATAAATGATGGTCCTTTCTCCAGATAATGAGTTTCGTCCGACATTGCCGGCAATTGCATTTTACAATAATTTTTTAGAAGTTCGACATGATTTTGAAGCAATTCATAGTAACATCCCTCTGGAGTTTCCTGTAAGGGTTCTCCTGGAACATACGTTCGTTTGGTCACTGCAATTGTTTTTCGGCGGTCATTATAGGTGATGAAGGAACTTAAAGTTGTAGGAGATAGAGTCGCCAGGGGTTTGGAAAAGTCATCGACAATATGGTCGGCGATATTTTGCATCATCGATTCAAGTCGTCCGGCAGGCGCATGCGTTGTATGTCCCTGAGCGTCTGTATAAGGGACTTGATTTTTCATGTTAATGAGCATTCCAGGAATGGAACATGCCTTTAATGCCTTCTGAATGACCCTCAAATCAGCAAAAAGAATATTGGTGTTGGCGGGAAATTGCGAGTAAGAACTTCCTGAGTTTTCCGGAACATCCGGCACTCCGCGAAGCTCAAATTCCGTATACTCGATATTGGAAATATGATACGCGACGCCATGCGAAGTTTTAGTTTCGACTAAGACGTCCATTCCTTCAGCGGCGTTCACCAAACGAGGACATGAAGCGAAGCCAAAGGCTTTTTTATAATGGCTTCCCCATCCGACAAATGCGCATAGGCCGCCATTCACGCCCGCAATTGGATTGTTGATCTGACGGACAAGAGCTTGATCATACCCTTGTTCCAATAACCAATCGATCACTCCTTGGTCTTCCGCTAATTTCCAGATGACGCCATGGCCTCCAGGCTTTACGAGCAGATGTAAAGGCCCCTGCATCGCCCAGTCCCCATGAATTGTCACCATAGGAACAAGGGGTTGAATCATCAATCGAAAACTATCGGAGGGTCGTCCAAACCACTGATGCTCCTTACAAATCTTATCAATATGCTGATGGTTGTTCTTTTCATGAGACGTCATCATGACGATAGGCGTCGTCAACTGCTTGCCGTATAACTTATAATGCAAATATTCCCGCCCTTGCAGATCTCGAATTAATCCTTCTAACAATGTTCTTCCGCAAAATGACAGCTCAGCTGCAGGCAGGGCTTCTCCGGTGCGTTCATCCTGTAAATTGAGCCGATCGCCCGCTCCCCCTACTGGATAGATGACCGCCAGATGGCTCATGGCCTCGACACCCCAACGAACAGCCCGTTTTGTTTCGGGGGAGTTTTGAGAAATATCGATGCAAGGAGGATGAAGATAGCGCGTATTTTGGGGGATGGAAGGCTGTTGGATTTGTTGCGCTAAAATAAGTTTAAGAATAGTAAGTTGATAGCCAATGATCCCGCCGATTGTCTCATAAACGCGCTCCATTTCCATGAGTGTTTTCAACAGGCCTGGGAAATCTTTGAGGCTATTGGAATTTAAATTGGAAAACACTTGCGGTCCCTGTTCAATGGCAAGTATGGATTTAACCGCTAATTCTTCTTCAGGAGTGCACTGTTGAATCCAATGTTGAAGAAGAGAATGTTGAGAAAAAAAATCTTTGATGTCTCCAATTTTATTTAATTCGTTGATTTTTTCATTAAGTGCATTCGCCTTTTGGATGCGCTGTAAAATGGATTGTAGATTCTCTATTCGATTCTGCAGCGACCTAGCGGAAATCAAAATCTTATTCATTGAATTTTTATCCAGTTTAAATGACGAAGTTGCCATTAATTGGGGTTTAAAGCAAGTTTTAGCAGCCTTGCCATTTTAGAGGCGTACGCAAAGATAGACGCTTACCCCTCTCTGTGCTCTCTGTGAGCTCTGTGGTAGATATAAAACCTTAAATTGAATCATTTTAAGGTTTTTTTGCAACCACAGAGCCCGCAGAGAGCACAGAGAGGGGTAAGCGTCTACCTTTGCGTACGCCTCTAAAGTTGCAAGAAGACTTTTGCAATTGTTTCCGCCAGGGAATCAGACTGACGAATTGCTTGAAAATATTTTTAAATAATTCTCTTGTATGATTTTGCAACCGTCTCGAGAGGAACGAGAAGGCATTTACTCTGGTTTTAGCCGTGCTGTTTTTTTTATTTCTAATATTTTTTGCATAATTTGGTTTGACTATTAATTCGCAACAGGGATAAAACCATCCCTGAGAGGACACCATCGAAAAAGAATCTGTCGAAGGATCCCATGATTGACAACTATTGAAATCACTAACCTTTTATAAGGAGTTAATACAATGGCAAAAAAAAATTCAGCTTTTATGAAGCCGCTGCAGGTCAGCGAAGAACTCGCAACTATCGTGGGAAAAGGACCGCTGCCGCGAACAGAAGTTGCAAAAAAATTATGGGAGTATATTAAAAAGCATAAATTGCAAGATCCTAAAAACAAACGAAACATCATCCCTGATTCAAATCTTGCAAAAGTATTTGGTTCTTCTCAGCCCATTAACATGTTTAAAATGACTAGCAAAGTGTCGGCGCACTTGAAAGAACCCTCCTTATCACATCGATAAATACAGAAGGTCAGAGAAGAAGCCGGACTTCCAGCCATATTCTCACTAAGATAATCACGCGGCCAGGGCGGGACGCCCTGGCTACCTTCCTTTTCTCAGTTGACTTTCTTTTCTGTACTCCATATAGTTAAAGCTCCATATCATCAAAGGCTTCTGCATGTTGAAATTTTTATCATTTACCACTGTTGCGCTCCATATGCTGTTTTTTGCCAGCCAGGGCAATGCAACAATCAAATACCAGATCGCTGAAATATCCTCCGCTATACCCAAAGTTCATGACATCCAGCCTATAGCCATCAACGACTCAGGAATTGTAACAGGGAACTTTCTAAAGAAAAATTCCGATTCTTGTTGGGGTTTTATCTGGGATGTTAAGCAAGGAATGTCGCAACTGACTTCTTTTGGAGATGTTCAGGTGAATGGTCTTAATAATTTAAATCAAGTGATAGGAAGCGCAGGATCATTGGCTTACTTGTGGGATCCGGATCATAAAATCCAATATCTCAATATGAATGTCGCTCAGGCATTGAATAATCACGGACAAATTGTAGGGCTATGTGAAGAAGATGAATTTATAAAGGAAATTAAAGATGAAGATGGTCTTTCTATAACAATTTCGTTAGGAGGCAATGTCATTCTTTGGGATAAAGCCTCAGGCATAAAACAAATCGACCTTAGCGATATTTTAGTCGACGGTCTTCTTGCTTGGCCTTTGGATATAAACGATAATGGACAAATTCTTATTTTAGCATGGTTTTTTGATGAAAAAAAGATGGAGATGGCATTCAAAACCAGTTATTTATGGCAAAATGGCCAAATCACCCGTCAATTCACTCCTCCGAGTTATGTCAATAAAGACGATTATACCACTATTGCATTTGCCCTCAATCATGCAGGCGACGCCACTGGCGTGCTTTTTGGACGCGATCAAGAAATTCGGTCCAGAGGAGTCTTGTGGACAAATGATGGCGATGTTATCGAAATAGGAAATGAGGCTTGCCCATTTCTCCCTGTTGGCATTAATGATGAGCGCACAGTCATTGGCGTTGCAGCAGGAGCGGGACAAGAATCAGCCTATATTTGGGATGATCAAAATGGGTTACAGAACCTCAATAATCTAATTGACGCTGGTCAGCATTGGCATCTTGCAACGCCTATTGACATCAATAATCTGGGCCAAATCGTTGGCCTTGGCTTGAAAGACGGCAAGCCAGCCGCCTTCCTCCTCACCCCTATTGAATGAAGACAGTTAAGTTAAAAAATTTAATTTCAGGATAGGCAGGATAGGTTTTTTCCAACTTATCCTATCTATATTGTTTATTTAGGCCATTTTTTGATCAGGATAAGTTGGAAAAAACCTATCCTGCCTATCCTGATATTAAATTTTTCAACCCAACTCTCTTTGAATGAAGACAGTTAAGTTAAAAAATTTAATTTCAGGATAGGCAGGATAGGTTTTTTCCAACTTATCCTATCTATATTGTTTATTTAGGCCATTTTTTGATCAGGATAAGTTGGAAAAAACCTATCCTACCCATCCTGATATTAAATTTTTCAACCCAACTCTCTTCAATTTTTTGCGCTCTCGCGTTTATTTAGGCCATTTTTTTTGATTTGGAAGGATAGAGGAACATATTTGGCTATTGAGTTCATCCAAAATACATTGTAGACGGACTGTTTCTTCTTTTAAAAATCTTTCAGATTCTTTGGGAATATAAATAGGGTCGCCAAATTTGACTAGAATGCGCGAAAAAGGCTTAGGTAAAATAAGCTTATCCCAAGTTTTCAACTGCCAAAAACGATCGGCCGCCCAGGTAAGAGGAACAATAGACGCTGAAGACTCTTTGGCGGCGACAATAATGCCAGGTTTGACTTGATAGCGCGGCCCCCTCGGTCCATCCGGCGTGATGACCATGACTTCTCCGCCTTGCTTCAATTGGGCGATCATCTTGCCCAAAGCCTGATGACGCGCATTGTGCGGAACGCGCAATGTACGGCCAGCCTCATAACTATTGGCCAAAATGGCTAGCAATTCTCCATCTCGGCTCTGACTAATAAAAGCCCGGTAAATGAGATGCCCAGGAGTATGGCTGCGCAAAATTTCAGGGAGAATTGCAAGGCGGTTATGCCATAACATTAAAATGCTTCGCTTATATGTCGCTAAGCTTATAAATTGTTCCAAGCCTTCCACTTCGATGCGGCAAGTTGACAGAAGAAGCCGCAACAAGCCTTTCGTCATGTAAACAATAATATAGGGCGCATAGCGTTGCTTTATCTTACGCCAAATTTCTCTCATTTCTTTAATGTTTCCTGAATTGCTTGAGCGGCGCATGAGCTTGCATCATTTGTTTTGAACATCGATTGGATGGTTTGACAGTCAGCGATGCAGCGATTGCGAGCGTTTCCCTCTTCATATAGAGGCTTTAGTCGATCATAAAGGTCTTGAGAAGAACCACTCTGATCGATGAACTCAGGAAAGATCTCTTTCTCTCCTAAGATATTGACGATGCAGTAAAAAGGCAGATCTAATCGCAGTATGTGCCTCGCGTATAGTCGATTCAATGTAGAAAGCTGATACATCGCCACCGTTGGACATTGATGCAACGCCAGCTCCAGAGTCACTGTTCCGGATTTAGCAATGGCGCTTCGACATGAGCGCATCAGATCAAAAGAATGCTCCTTAGGGATGAGAAACGCTTCACGATCAAGTTTTAAACGTTTATCTGCAGTAAGTTCTTGAATGAGTTGCGTATTTTGTTCTTGCGCGTTTGAAATTAGGATGGAGATTTCAGGATATTGCTTTTGCAAAAGCTTGGCCGCTTCTAATTGTAGAGGAAGATTGCGCTTTATTTCACCTAAGCGGCTTCCTGGGAAAAGCGCCAACAGCTGATTTTGCGGCTGCACGCCAAATGACGCGCGCCAATTCGGATCATATTGGCGACGGCTAATCATTTCCTGCACCGGATTGCCTACATATTGCACGCGTAAAGGCGTGTGTGCAAAATATTGCGCTTCAAAGGGATATATTGTCAGCAATAGATCAAAAGCATTAACAAGCCGCTGGATGCGATGTTTGCCCCATGCCCAAACCGTCGGACAAATATATTGAACAATTTTGCCCTTAAAACCATGCTTGCGCAATGTTTTTGCCATCCGCAAACTAAAACTAGGGGAATCAATAAAGACGACAACTTCCGGTTGGACATTCAAGATATGGTCGCGAATGCAATTAAAATGCCTCCATAATCTAGGAAGAGACCATAGGACGTCAGAAAGCCCCATCACCGAAAACGCTTCCATTGGCAATACGCTCTCCACTCCCTGCGCCCGCAACGCCGGTCCTGCAACGCCCGAAACCGAAAGCTGGGGGATTCGTCCCTTCAAAGCCTGCAGAAGCGACCCTCCATGCGTATCGCCGCTGAGTTCACCGGCAAAAATAAAAAGTTTCATATTAGATCTACAGATTGATGTTCTTCACGCACCCTATAAATCAATATAAGATTGCGGATATAGGGAACCATGCCGAAGGCTGGACCCACGACGTTAATGGGATCTTCAATATGAACAAAATAAAACAGGGAGAGAGCTCCGCCTCCAACGCTCAGCCACCAAAAAGGCAGCCCTAAAGAGCTCTCATGCTCTTTTTCAGCATCCCACCACTGTATCCAAAAACGACCCGAAAACAAAACCAACCCAACAAATCCAATTACGTGCCAAAGAAAACCGACTTGAGGAGCGTTGCCATTCCAAATAGGAATTCTAAACCATTCGATAACTCCATCGCCCGAAAAATACCCTTGAAGAGCAAAACCGATGGCCAGCGCTATGATGGAAGAGATCATCAGGATAATGACTTTTCGAAAACTTGTTTGCTCGGAACGTTCGCGCATAAGATCGAGATTTCTCCAGGAGATGATTCCATTGCACGCCTGAATAATGCAGATATGAAATTGGAGCTGTAAAAACGCGTGGATCAGCAGCAAGAGATTGCCGACAAGGGAAAGTTGCCAGAAAGAGCGAGTTACGATGCTTTTTTGATGCAACTCGCTAGTCAGCCATTGCTGCATAAAGCGCCAACTAAATGCAATTGTCGATAGGAATCCCAGAGGATAGAGAGCCTCGCGTAAACTTTCCATCATGGCAACTCACTTTGAATTTGATAATTGAGCCGTCTGTTCCTCATCCACCATACCGCCCACATATCGGCTAGGATATTAAAAGAACGATTGAAAAAATTATATTTGGTGGAGCCCTTCAACCGTTCACGATGGTTGACCGGCATTTCTTTGACGCGAAATCCTTCAATAGTGAAAAGCGCCGGCAAAAAACGATGCATCCCCTGATACATTTTAATCTGCCGCAAACATTGCGTCCGATAGATTTTTAATGAGCAGCCAGTGTCTTGAACGCCATCCTGACAAACTCGGCTGCGGACATAGTTGGCTGCTTTTGAAATGAACCTTTTCGACCAGGGATCGCGACGTTTAACTCGTTGTCCGCATACCATGTCACAATCCGCCGCCGCCGCCGCCAACTTAGGAATATCGGCTGGATCATTTTGACGATCCCCATCCAATGTGATGACAAATTCTCCACGCGCCGCCTTAAATCCGGCGTCAAAAGCGCTGGATTGTCCAAAGTTTCGAGTGAAGAGAAGAACCCGCAAATTTCGCTTTCGCTGAATTAATCCGCTCAAGATGGATTGCGTGCCATCTGTTGAACCGTCATCCACACAGATCAATTCCCAAGGCTGTTTTAATCCATCCATCACCGGTTCCAACTCATTAATAAGCTCAAGGATATTTTCAGCTTCATTTTTTAGTGGGATTACAACCGAATATTTCACCATATTTCACTTCCTTGCTGCATGATGTTGCGAAGACGCATGGTGATGTCCGCGATGACCGCCTGGATGCATGTGTTCTCGATATAGAGCTTTCCAAGAAGAGTAGCTTTCTATCAACCCCTTATCAACGATCGCTCTAATTTTTAAAAACGTTATGGCGGCCAAAAAGTCTTTGTTGCGCATTATTCTTTGATGATGTTTTTTACCCGAAAGAGGGACTAATCGATATTGATTGACTACGATGGCGCTCATGATGGCGGTAAGGCGTCGAGGAAAGCATGCAAAGGCCCCCACATCAAAATGGTGGACAACAGAACCTGTCGCCATAATGATCTCTCCAATATGAGGAATACGATCTTGATCCAAATATTTTGTTTGCAACTCTTGTTTCACCATCGGAAATAAGAGACAGGCGATGAGAATCGATCTATCCAATGTCGCCTTTCCTAGGCCGGCGTTGACTTTATCAGCGCTGATCAAATAAAGATTTATTTCATTGCCATTAGGGCCCTGCATGAATTGGGCGAAATTGGGATACAGCAGGGTCAGCAATCCTGATTCAAGCATTAAACGAAAAAAGGGAGCTGCGGCGCCGGATTCCAGCATGCGCAAGATCTCTTCCAGAACTCGGGAAGGAGAACTTTTTAAAATCTGATCGCGGCATTGAATCAACGCCCTTCCCGCTTCGGGCGCAATTTGAAACCCGAAACGCGCTCGAAATTTTAAAAGACGCATCATACGCACGGGATCTTGCTTAAAACGCATGTTAGGCTCGCCAATAGTGCGCAAGATATTGCTATGAATGTCTTCCCATCCTCCAACATAATCGATAATCGAATGCGTGGAAGGGTCGTAGAACAAACCATTAATTGTAAAATCACGCCTGAGCGCATCTTCTTCAGGCGTTCCCCATTGATTGTCTTGTACGATTAAATCGCTCTCATTTTCTCCGGAACGAAAAGTTGAAACTTCTAAAATTTTATGGCCGAAGCGAATATGCGCAAGGCGAAAGCGTCTGCCGATCAACAAGCAATGACGCTGAAATAACTGTTTAATTTGTTCAGGCCGTGCGGACGTCGAAATATCGCAATCTTTTGGAGTTCTCTTTAAAAGCAGATCTCGAACGCTGCCTCCTACTAGGTAAGCGACAAAACCAGCCTCACGTAATTTGTTCAAGACGAACAAAGCGTCAAGATCTATGGAGCTTGGATTAATGTCATGGTCGCTGACGGAATACACCTTAGGTTGTTGCACAATTACCAGCCACTCCTTATTAACATTTGCAAAAAGCCAGGATATCATATCTCAGGATTTATGACATTAGATCTTGCATCTACAGGTCGAAATCGAGTAACTTGTTGGGATATATGGCGCTGTAAAGGGATGGGCTATGATCACCTTTCGGTCAGTTAAGAGAATTCCCTCTCGCCTCTCTGTGTGCTCTGTGATCTCTGTGGTTGATAAAAAATTCGAAATGTTTTTATCAACCACAGAGATCACAGAGCACACAGAGAGGCGACCGAATTTTTTCTTAGCAAAGGTGATCATGGCCAAGGGATGCATGAGATGTTGAAAGAATTTCCTCGAAAAATTTTTGGTACAGATGGAGTTCGCGGACGCGCCAATATTGCGCCTATGACCGTGGAAATCGCCCTGGCTTTAGGAAGAGCCGCCGGCAAAATATTTCGATCTCACAACGGCAAACATCGCGTTGTGGTCGGCAAAGACACGCGCCTTTCATGCTATATGTTTGAGAATGCGCTCATTTCGGGGCTATGCTCTATGGGTGTAGACACTTTGATGGTGGGGCCTTTTCCAACTCCGGCCGTCGCTTTTATCACCCGAGCCTATCGCGCAGACGCCGGCATTGTGATTTCCGCCTCGCATAATGTATTTAGCGATAATGGAATAAAGTTTTTTTCCGCCGAGGGCTTTAAACTCCCCGATTCATGGGAAGCCGAAATGGAGGCCCTAATCGCAAAAAATGAATTTGACGACAGCTTGCCTCCGAGCGACGATATTGGAAAAAACACCAAAATCCATGACGCCGACGGCCGTTATATTGAGTTTGTCAAGGCGACGTTTCCAAAACGACAATGCCTCAAGGGCCTTAAAGTGGTTTTGGATTGCGCGAACGGCGCAGGCTACAGGGTTGCTCCGCTTATTTTTCGTGAACTCGACGCGCAAGTGTTTGTCTATGGAAACGCGCCTAATGGTTTGAATATCAACAAAGATTGCGGATCTCTTTGCCCTGAAATGGCGCAAAAAGCGGTGATCGAGCATCACGCCGATGTCGGAATCGCGCTTGACGGCGACGCCGATCGCGTCATTATGATCGATGAACACGCTCAAATCATTGACGGCGACACGATTTTAGCCATTTGCGCGCGCGACATGAAGAAACAGGGAGTCCTTCGAAACAATCGCATCGTCACAACCGTCATGAGCAACCTTGGCTTCATAAAAGCGATGGAAGAATTAAAAATCGAAGTCATTAAATCGCAGGTCGGCGACCGTTATGTCATCCAAGATATGTTGAAATACGACGCCAACTTAGGCGGAGAACAAAGCGGCCATCTGATTTTCCTCGATCAAAATACGACCGGAGACGGCATCGTTTCCGCATTGCAAGTGCTGCGGATTATGACTGAAACAGACTCGAAATTATCCGATTTAGCCTCTTTGGTAAAACATTACCCTCAAGCGTGCTTTAACGTGGAAGTAGCTTCTAAACCGCCTCTTGAGACATTAACGCGGACAAATAAAGAAATTCGCGAAGCGGAAAAAAGTTTAGTCAACGTCGGCCGCGTGCTGGTGCGTTATTCAGGCACTGAAAACATCTGCCGGGTTATGGTGGAGGGTCCAAAACAAAAACAAACGCAGCAACTCGCTAAAAACATCGCGAATGCAATACAAAGCGAAATAGGCGTTAGGGCTTAAGCCTTTAGGTGGAAACATGTGCGGAATCTTTGGCTATATCGGCCCACATAATGTCGTTGGTACTGTTTTAAAAGGATTGAAAAAACTCGAGTACCGCGGTTACGATTCCGCGGGCATTGCAGGAGTTAAAGATGGACAATTGCTTTACTGCAAGGAAGTGGGCAAACTCGCCGCCTTGGAAAACGAAGTCCGCAATTCGGGAATAAGCCTTGACATCGGCATTGGCCATACACGCTGGGCCACTCACGGGGTCCCCAATAAAATCAACGCCCACCCGCAGTTCGACTCCGATTTTACGCTGGCTCTTGTACATAACGGCATCATTGAAAATCATGAAGTCTTGCGCCGGTCTCTCCAAAGCAAGGGGGTGGCGTTTGTTTCGGATACAGACACCGAAGTCGTCGCCAATTTAGTGGCGAGTTATTATCATGGGGACATCTTAAAAGCGGTTCAGCATGCGACGTCATTGCTGCAGGGGGCTTTCGCCATCGCCCTTATTCACCGCGACCATCCTAATAAAATCATTGCAATCGCCAACCAGTCCCCTTTATTGATCGGCATCGGACTCAATGAAGCGTTTGTCGCATCCGATTCAAGCGCCTTCGCCGCCCATACGCGGGAAGTCATTTTTCTATCCAACTCAGAAATCGCAGTCATTACAACGGACAAAGTGGAAGTGTTCAATGCAAAAATGGAACAAGTGGAAAAAGAGCGCGAACATCTTCAATTCATCGTGGAGGATATCTCCAAGGGTGGTTTTGACCATTACACGCTAAAAGAGATTCATCAGCAGCCCCAAACAATCCGCAACGCGCTCGCTTCACGATTTTTAGAAGAGTATGGAAATACAACTTTCGAGGAA
>Ga0207104_1075_pt1 | contig 23258 bp, 22 predicted proteins | sample Alteio_BWMinHeat_79_FD_153538 | JGI IMG/M metagenome (GOLD analysis project Ga0207104, IMG submission 153538) | Enriched cells from forest soil in Barre Woods Harvard Forest LTER site, Petersham, Massachusetts, United States -... | ecosystem: Environmental > Terrestrial > Soil > Temperate forest >...
AATTTCAAATGAAGGTGGTCTTGGATCGTTGGGTGCAGGATTGTTTGTGCCTGATCAGATCAGGGAAAAAATCCGGACGATTCGCAAGCTCACTGATCAGCCTTTTGCAATCAATCTTTTTTCTCCATTGCAGCCAAAATCTTGTTCACAGGATGAAATTAACAAATCATTGCAGTCACTTAATTATTTTCGTCAAAAATTACATATACAGGAATTAAGTGAAATTGAAATCAGGCCGCAGGCAACATTTGAAGAAAAATTAAATGTGCTAATTGAGGAAAAAATTCCAGTATTCAGTTTTACTTTTGGCGTATTGCCCAATGAAATAACAGAACGAATCAGATCAGCAGGGATCAGGATAATTGGTACAGCAACAACTGTGCGTGAAGCAATTGCGCTGGAAAAATCTGGAGTGAATGTGATAGTTGCACAAGGTTATGAAGCAGGCGGTAATCGTGGAACAGATTTGAAAATGACTTCCATGCCTGATGCGCTAATTGGCAGCATGGCACTTGTTCCGCAAGTAGTCGATGCGGTGAAAATTCCAGTGATTGCATCGGGCGGTATCATGGATGCAAGAGGAATTCTTGCAGCATTTGCACTGGGTGCAGCAGCTGTGCAAATGGGAACAGCATTTTTAAGTTGTGAAGAATCCAGTATTCATCCTGTACATCGCGACCAATTGCTGGCTAGCACGGATGAAAGCACGAGACTGACTGATGTCTTCACCGGCAGAATGGCGCGTTCGATTAAAAATGATTTTTTGCTGGAGGTGGAAGCTAATCATTTTCCAGTGCTGGATTATCCCTTGCAAAGTACCATTGTGAAAGATATTCGTGAAGCAGCACAAAAGCAAAATAATCCAGCATATATGTCACTCTGGGCAGGTCAGGCGAGTGCGCTTTGTCAGCGGAAAAAAGCCGCGGAATTATTCAGGGAATTGGTAGAGCTCTTCAGATAAATAATTTGAAGGATAGCATCTCATATGGCCATCATATTGTCATTTATTTTTTCAAAAAAATGCTCGAAATACAGCAAGTATTCCTGTGCTTTTTTTTGAAAAAATAAAGTAACTGTTCAGTGTTTTCAGCAGGACTAATCGTGAACGTGAACGTTTGCGAGCCCGCTTGCGGCTTTTTTTAGCTTTTATCATAAGGCACAGGGGTCAGGTGAAGGCACAGGGGCCAGGTGTAATCATAACGTAAATAAAAAAAACACATGTTTCTAACATTCGCAATTTGACAAATAAGCATGATTATTGGAAAGATAAGCTGGTTGTTTTTTTTGCGTCAGGATTACACTTGACCCTGAATTGGTTTTGACCCTGAATTGGTTTGAATTGGTAGCGGGATCATTTTTCCGGAAATAATCCGGGTATCCATCGGTGTGCATATTTGGCAGGAAAGGCAAGCCTGATGGATGACTTGCTGGAATCGGAAATGAGTATTCCTTCCCTGATGAGTTCCGCTGTGATTCGGCGTGCCTGACGTTCAGTAAGATTAAGCATGTTTGGTATATCTGTCCTTGAAATTTCACCGCGAAATAAAATTTGTTCGAGAATTTGCATGGATTGGGGAGGGATTTTTTTCAATGCTATTTCTTCCTGTGCCCAGATTAATATTCTTGTACGCAATTGATGAGGTTCCATTAATTTTTCCATGAACTCAACCTGGTCAATGCAGATTTCAAGAAAAAATTGCGTGAACTCAAGCAGTGATTCCTGGCTTGGATTTCCACGACCATCGAGGTCATTTCGCCGGATTAAATCACAATTCGCCAAATGCTGTTTATACTTGTCAACATTTTTTGCGAGACCACGTGCAATTGACCAGATTCCTCCCGTATCCAGTGTATTTAGTATTGTAGTGTATGAAATAAAGCGGGCAACACGGCCATTGCCATCCAGGAAAGGATGAACCCATAAGAATCGGTGATGAGCAGCAGCAAGTGCCAAAATCATTTCTGATTTTCCAGCGCGGGAATAGGCTTCTTCATAGCGCTTCATGAAGCGGGGAATGGCATCTGGACTGATGGAAACATGTTTTCCCACTTTGACATTCTCTTTTCTGATTTTTCCAGGAATAATTTTTATTTTTTTCCCAGTATCTGGATTTTCTGCCCATAATAATTCATCGGGTAGTTCTGAATAAAATCGTTTATGAATTTCACAGAGTGTGTCGATTGAAAAAATATTATTTTTGATCCCGCCATGATCTATCCATTTCTGCACATCGATGTGAGCTTTCGCTTCAAGCTGCAGATTTCGTTTTTTGGGATTGGCATCATAATTTCCATTTAATGCCTGTTCAATGGCAATGGGATGTGTATTATGTCCTTCAATTAAATTGCTGTAGTAGCAATTCATTGCCCTGACAGTGGTTGCAAGCGAAGCTTGCAAGGATTGTGGTAGCGAACTTTTGAGTCGTGCTGATTTGCTTGCAAGATCAATGACAAGATCCATCAGCCTGCTTCGATCCGGCAAGCTTTCTGGCAGGACAAGTGGTTCAAATAATGTGATATTTTCCAGTCGATCAGTCATAAAAATGTCCGGATAAATGTCCGCTTTAATATAATTTAGTATATTGATTATAATGCATTTATTAAAAAATAACAGGAAAAAATGTCCGGATGAATGTCCGCTTGAATGTCCTCAAGGCATCATCAATGTGATTATTGCGAGTATCACCATGAGCAAATCCTCAATGAGAGTAATACTGGACAGGGGAACTTTGAGAATGGTACCAAGACAGGCGCATTGAAAATCCTGTTTCTTCAGCAGGCTGTTAATCACACCCAGACTGGAAAATCCCATTATCACAATGGTGGCAATCAGGGTGAACCTGGGAAAGGATTGTGTCAGATAAAGAATGCCCAGGGATAATTCAATGAAAGGATAAATGAAGCCATAAATGTGAATGCGTTTTGCCAGCAAGTCATACATGGCATAACCCTTGGCAAAGCCAGCAAGATCAAGAAATTTGAAAGCAGAAAATACCAGAAAAAATCCGGCCATGAATTGATTCATCCATCCTTTCCAGTTGAGGGTGAATTCATTGATGTTATTGATCAGTGAAACGCCTGTAATATAAATGGCGATTAAAAAAATCGGATAATAGGCACGCAATTTTTCGAATGTTGGCATAAAACCCTTATTTTTTCGCAGGAGGCTGTTGTACCTTGATGGAAAATCCTTTCATCTCTCCATTCATCCTGCGGGCATAGGAAATACTGCAATTTCCCTTCAGGCATTTTGTGGCGCCAAAAATAATTTGTCCTTCCTTGACAAAATACATGATGGATTCGCCATTACATTGCCATTCGTAACCAGAAATATCATTGTTATGCTGAAGATTCACAGGACCAAAATTTTTCTTGAGCCAGGTTAAATCTTCCCAGGGATAATTTTCTGCTGAACCGCTTTTTTTCTCGGCGATGTCATAAATTTGATTCATGACTTCAGTGCACGATAATTTTTTTATTGAAGCTGCTGATGGTGCTGCCTGCTTTGCGACTTCAGGTTTTGCTGCTTCCATTGCCTTGCTTGGTTTGACAGCAGGCGCAGCTGGCGGAGTAACCGCAGCTGCCTCATTCTTGACTGGTTCCGCTGATGGTGCTGCCTGCTTTGTGACGACAGGTTTTACTGCTTCCATTGCCTTGCTTGGCTTGACAGCAGGGGCTGCTGGTGGAGTAACCGCAGTTGCCTCATTCTTGACTGGTTCTGCTGATGGTGCTGGCTTGGGTGGCTTTGGTAATTCGGGTGCCTTTAATCTCTGCAGTGGAAGTTCAGGATTTTTGAGGGTTTTAAAAGGAGAAACCAGTCTGCCAACCGGCATTTCTGTTTTTGCAGGTGGTGTTGCTGGCGCAGGGCTTGGCATAAGCAGCGGCGGCTTTACAGGCATGACTGGTTGTGCTTGTTGTCCTGCTGTTGCTGGCGAAATGACTGCTTGTGGTGTTGTGATGAATGTTTTGCCTGGCAGCAGTGGCGGCATGGTTTTGACGGCTGGTTTTGTTTCTGCAGGTTTGGATTTGCCTGCTGGATTAACTGGCAATATCGATTTGCTAACAGGTAATGCTGGCAATTCAGGCTTGCTGATTTTTTGCTTGACAGGCTTGGGCTGGGACACAGTTTTGAATGGAGCAATGGTTTTGATGACTGGCTTCTTTTCCACTGCTGGTGTTTCTGCCGGTTTGATGACGGGTTTTGCAGGAGCAGCTTGCACAGCAGGTTTCACAATGCCTTGTTCCTTCATGACAGGTTTCATAGGCTTGATGACGGGTTTTGCAGGAGCTGCCTGCACAGCAGGTTTCACAATAGCTTGTTCCTTCATGACAGGTTTCATAGGCTTGATGACGGGTTTTGCAGGAGCTGGCTGCACAGCAGGTTTCACAATAGCTTGTTCCTTCATGACAGGTTTCACAGGCTTGATGACTGGCTTTACGGGAGCAGCTTGCACAGCAGGTTTCACAATAGCTTGTTCCTTCATGGCAGGTTTCACAGGCTTGATGACTGGCTTTACGGGAGCAGCTTGCACAGCAGGTTTCACAATAGCTTGTTCCTTCATGACAGGTTTCATAGGCTTGATGACGGGTTTTGCAGGAGCTGCCTGCGCAGCAGGTTTCACAATAGCTTGTTTCTTCATGGCAGGTTTCATGGGCTTGATGACGGGTATTGCAGGAGCAGCATGCACAGCAGGTTTCACAATAGCTTGTTTCTTCATGACAGGTTTTATAGGCTTGATGACGGGTTTTGCAGGAGCTGCCTGCGCAACAGGTTTCACAATAGCTTGTTTCTTCATGGCAGGTTTCATGGGCTTGATGACGGGTATTGCAGGAGCAGCATGCACAGCAGGTTTCACAATAGCTTGTTTCTTCATGACAGGTTTTATAGGCTTGATGACGGGTTTTGCAGGAGCTGCCTGCGCAACAGGTTTCACAATAGCTTGTTTCTTCATGGCAGGTTTCATGGGCTTGATGACGGGTATTGCAGGAGCAGCATGCACAGCAGGTTTCACAATAGCTTGTTTCTTCATGACAGGTTTTATAGGTTTGATGACGGGTATTGCAGGAGCTGCGTGCACAGCAGGTTTTACAATAGTTTGTTTCTTCATGACAGGTTTCATAGGCTTGATGACAGGTATTGCAGGAGCTGCTTGCACAGCAGGTCTTACAATAGCTTGCTTCTTCATGACAGGTTTTATTTCAGTTTTCTCTTCTATTGGCTGCGAATAAAAGGAAGGAAGGCAGCTGAGACAAATTGATATTGTACCGGCACCTGCATTTCCGCTATAGATACCTTCCAGATGAGTGAGTCTTCCCTGATTATCAACAACAACTGCAATATAGGCATCTGTATCTTCCGGGCAAACCCATTTGTATTCTCTTTCCGTGGGAGAAATATGCTGTATCTCAGCAAGTCCCAATTGCTTTTTTAACCAGTTTAAATTCATCCATGGCAATCTCTTGTTTTCAAGGCCTGATGAATAGCTTGAAATATCAGCATTGATTTGATTGGCAAGATAGGAACAAGTGGATGCATGCGAAATGGATGAAAATAAAATGAAAAGCAATGGAAGAAGACGACGCATCATGCAAACTCCCTCATGGAATTTGAGCATTATAAAGCAAGTTTATGATAAATAAAATTTAATATTTTTTGATTTTTCCTCCATTAAAATAAATAAATAAAAGAAGGGGTCAAGTCTCTCCCTGGTGTCTTGTTTTAATACATCAGGGAGAGACTTGACCCCTCAAAAAAAAGGAGTGGTGGATCATGAAGATACTTCTGTATTTGCTATTTTCCGTTTCCATTCTTGTTTCACCCTTTGCCTTGTCATTACCCGCACAAATTAGTCCACCTGGTGAAAAAATGGTATTGGTTGATCCAAATGAACATGCCTGGGGAGCCTATGATGCAAGCGGCAGGTTAATAAAATCAGGTCTGGCATCGGCTGGTGCTGACTGGTGCCCTGACATGGGACAGGAATGTCATACTTCGATTGGCAGTTTTCGGGTGAGATCGCTTGGCAGCAAAGCCTGTATTTCACCTAGCTTTCCTATTCCGAAAGGTGGCGCGCCCATGCCATATTGCATGTATTTCACTCCTTATCAGGCATTGCACGGATCCTATGAGGTTCGTCATGCCAATATCAGTCATGGCTGTGTAAGAATGCATGTGGCAGATGCAGCCTGGCTAAGATTTAATTTTGTGAATATTGGGACACTGGTGGTGATTGAGCCGTATTGAGAATTTCAATTAAAATAATGCTGCTCAATATATTCAATAATTTTCTGGGAAAAAAACTCATGCATCACCCTGGAAGGATGTATCTTGTCCCAAAAAATATAGTTATCCGGATTTTCGCAAGATACTATCCCGCTACTCGCTTTTTGAGCGGTTAAAAATGCTTCATGTAATGATGGAGATTTAATTGTATAATCATCTGTCTTGCCCAGACCATTTTGTATCAATGAATATCCACCTTCCCAGCAAGGTCGTTCTATTTCACTTATATGCATGTTATATTTCTTGTTTGTAGCTGTTAAATCCATTGATAGGAATTCATTAACCAAAGCATCAACATGATAAACTTCTGCTTGAATGCCAGAATAGTTTTCCCTTAATGTGTTCACCATGATCTCAAGTTTGGCATTATGACTTGCTATCAAGGCAGCAACATTGCCGGTAGTCCTTTTTATTTTGCTATAAGGTGATTTGGACAAATCAGGTAAATTAATAATGAGGAAATTCTTGCCGCCGTTTCGAATCAAACGATCAATACTGTAATTCAGGTTATAAATCATCTTGTCTGTATAACCCTCAATATCAGAAACTCCTCCTTCTATGTAATCATTTCCTCCTAACCATATAATGTATAGCGTATCTGAATAAGTACTCTTGTTGGTATACCAATAGTAACTCGTCACTGATTCATTAAAAATCCAGGGCAAATAATCAGGGCCATGATAGGCAAGAGCTTCACCTCCATAAGCATAGTTTTCTGATTTAATCTTGCGCGTTTTATTAAAATAGGCAGCAACATGATCTGCCCATACATCACCATTTGTAAATCTCCCTTTATAATAAGGCGGGCTTTTTGGAATTCCTTTTGGATTCCAGGGAGAATTATATAAATTCCCATTATCCGTCAGGCTATCTCCGAAAAAAATTATGTGATGAAATGGCAGGGACGCAGCAGCATGGACATGCGGCAGATTAATCGATAGTAGAATTAATATCAAGAATTTATAAGCCAGGTAACGCATTTCTTTCTCTCGTTCTTTTATTAGCTTGACAAGTTTACTGGTGCCAATAAAAAATGTCTACCCATTCAGGGCCAAAAGGTATCAATAATGTTGCGTTTATTTTATATGATTCTGTTCCTTGTTTTTTGCCACCAGGCAAAGGCATGGGAAGATCATGCCATGTTAACCAGAATCGTATTAAATGACTGGAGTGATAAGGATTCTTCAATGTCAGCGTATTTAAATCAGGCCGTCAAGCTTGAATCGCTGGAATCATTTTTAACGACGACCAAAACGACATTGCCAGGAACACTGCTTCAGATTGAGCAATGGGCGCGTAAAAATGAACAGGGATACCAAGCTTTGCCCGATGAACTTGTCTATCAGCCATTACAATCTGGTTGTGAAAATAATATTGTAAAGTGTTTTATGGCATCGTTGCGAATAAATCCTGATGTGCCGTTAAACTATATTGTCTATGATCCAGGGTATTATTATTCACAACAACAGGGATTTGCCAGGCTTATTGATTCAGGCCAGATATTGCCGTCTTATATTCCCGTCACTTTTAATATTAGTGACTTCGCACTAATACCCGAAAATGGACTTGTCAAAATATCAGATATTATTTCGACAGGTTCAATGCAGCCCGATTTTGGATGGGATACTTTTTTATATGAGGACAGTGGAACTTCCTTTGGCAAGCTATATGGATTTGGCAAGCAGCCTATTGGAAATCCTGCACTGCCATTTAATTCCCAGATGCTATTTCATATGAGTGCTTATCATGAAGATCCTGTGATTTTAACGCTCATTCCGCGTTTGCAGGAAAATTATCCTGAATATCGTGCTTATTTATACTTGAATTTGTCCCGTTTTGCTGCAGAGACCAATCATCCATATTGGGCTGCTGTATTTTTAGGTTGGGGTTTGCACTACATTCAGGATATGACGCAGCCTTATCATGGCAAGATAGCCTATGGTCTGGATACCAATGCAGTGCTGTATGCCTTGTCACAAATGGCGGCAGGAAATTATATATCTTTTATTGAGCTGCAAACCTTGCAAACGAATCGTCATATTATTATTGAAAATCTTGTGCGTACGATTGCAGGATCTTCAGTTGATGCTGGTTTATATCAAGGAATTATCCTGAATCAAGGTTTGCTGGATCTGGATGCAGATGTCAGGATGACACAATGTAATCTGGATACTTTATATGTGCGTAATCAGGTGAGTCGCATGACGGCAACAACCACTTCTCCGGATTATCAATCTGTTTTACAGGAAAATCTGCCATCTTCTTATATCGATGATCCCTCATTTCATGCTGAAACGATCAGGGATTATGATGCATTATTTTCACAGGAAATGACTGCATTACAAAGACGCCAGTTTAGTGAGGCAATGGCTTTGCCGATGCAGTGGTTTGGAGCTAATACGAGAAATTGTATCAGGGAAATAATCCCAGTAATTTTTCGCGCATCAAGCTGACTGAACCGGATAATTTTGCCAGCAAGGGTTTTTTGATTTCATAACAAACTTCATAAATATTGGCTTTTTTGCATTGCTCAAATAAATAGTCATCGCTGGTTTTGATTTCATCCACGAGTTTGAGTTCAATTGCCTGCTGGCCAAGCCAGTGTTCACCCGTGGCAACCTTGTTGATATCGATATCAGGCCTGTATTCGCTGATGAGATTTTTAAACAAGCCATGAATGTCTTCAATTTCATCCTGCAATTTTTCACGGCCTTCATTGGTGTTTTCACCAAAGACGGTAATGGTGCGCTTGAATTCACCGGCAGTATGCATTTCATAATCAATGTGCTTGTCTTTCAGCAGGCGATGAAAATTAGGCAATTGTACAATGACACCAATGGATCCAATGATGGCAAAGGGAGCAGAAAGAATCTTGTTGGCAACGCATGCCATGAGATAACCGCCACTGGCAGCGATTTTATCGATGCTGATGATGAGTGGAATGTTTCGTGCACGAATACGCATTAATTGCGCTGCAGCGAGTCCATAACCATGTACAACACCGCCTGCACTTTCAAGGCGCAAGACAACTTCATCATGAGGAGTGATGATATTCAATACCGCATTGATTTCTTCACCAAGTGAGCTAACAGCAGAAGCTTTTATGTCTCCGTGAAAACTGAGTACAAAAATATTTTTAGCAGGCTGTGCATTCCGTTCACGGGATTTTTTTTCTTCCTTGCTGGTTTTTAAAAATTGCCTGAATTGTTTTTTTGACAGGGTTTCAGCGAGAATGGCTTCTTTTGTTTCATCATATTTGCGATTCAGGCTTTTGATGCTTAATCTGCCCCTGGTTTTTTCCTTGCCTTTGGCAAGCAGCATGAAAAATACGACGAGGACGAGAAGAATCAGCATGAAGATGATAATGGCTTCAGCGGTGAAAAGCCCTAACTGGATGAGTGCCTGTAACATTGAATATCCTTTTTATTGAAGTTTTTTGTGAACCTTGCTGTTTTCCCGGATCAGCATCATTTTTTGATGCACATGATGAATTGATCCCTTGGGTAAATTTACGTCCATTATTTTCCACTGCCATTGGCCCAGGCCTTTTTTATTGGGGAAAATATAGGCAGCATCAATGGCAATTTCACCGGGATGGGATTTGTATAGCCAGCTGTACGAGCGGGGAACGAGAGCGACAACACCCACCCACAGGGTAGTATTGCCTGCGCTGATGATTCGATTCGAATCCCAGAGTCGCAAAATCATCAATCTATCTGTGCCGGGTGTAGCGCGTGAGAGAATCAGTGCCGGCCGCTTGTCGAGATATTGGGGAGATACCATGGATAAATATTGTGTACTCTCAATGTCAGCAATGCGATGCAGCGTACTGATGAGATCACGTGCAGGTGGTTTGCTCCAGCCTTCCTTGAGCAGGGTTTCACGAATCTGGTCAAGATTGCCTGCCCAGACAATATTGATTTGATGCGAGGGAAATCCAAATAAACTCGCAGAATAGGCAGGCAGGTTATTATTCTTTTTCCACCAGTCATTCATGGAAACAGTTTCAGTGGGTGGATTGATTTGTGCATAATTGATTTTTAATTGCCTGAAATTCAGATGATGATAAATTCCGAAGGTAATGATCAGGGAAATAACAGAAGCCATAAAAATGGCAAGTGGATTGATTTTCGCTTCTGTCTGGCGCTCATAGGAAAGAATCACCAGCATCAGGATGGCAGATGCCAGCAGCCATGAGCCAGTCACATCTGTAAACCAGTGCGCACCCAGGTAAAGCCTGGAGATTCCCACCATGAATGAAATCAGGATGGCGGCAATATAAATTGGCTTGCGAAATGAGGGACGAAGGGAGCGAGCAATCAGAAAGGCGAGTCCCATGAGAACGACGGTGGCGATGGCAGTATGACCGCTTGGCATGGACCAGGTTTCGCTATTATGAAAAATCCCCCAGGGGCGTGGTGATTGCACCAGATTTTTCAGGACATAAACACTGCCTGCTGCCATGATGCCAAGTGCAAGTGCATGGAATGCTGCACGCCAGCGTTTGCAGACAAGCAGAACGGCAAATATCACCACTACGACAGGCAGGACCACCTGTTTTTGTCCGAGCAGGGTGATGTTTATCATGACCGAATCAGCTGCAGGAGTGCGGATACCGCGAAAAAGATGGTAGATGACATCATTCACCGCAACATTTGAAGGGCCAACAGCTTTTACGTAAAAGGCAAGACAAATAAACAGTAATCCGGTCAGAAGAAAATAAAAGGCAAGATTTAACTGGCCATGCATTTTAACGGGATCACGATGCTTGAGAACTTTTGTGAGGGGTGAAAACGTTCGCGAGGCTTTCAGGCTTGACCAGATCCAGTTTTGAAATTGCTCTGTCTGTTCATGGAATAGCTTGAGCAATTTGTAAAGCAGCCATAGGCAGAGAAGGATGAACAAGCTAATGAGCAGCAAGACCAGCATCACATGAATGGCAATATCCGGCGGTAATTCAAGTGAGGCAGCTCCCAGTAAAATGCCAGGCAGCATGTAGGCAGGTGCCCAGCCAATGGCGGAAGTGATATTGGCGATAATGAAGGGAAGCGGGCGCATGCCAAGCATGCCGGCAACCATGGGCACAAGGGCGCGCACAGGGCCGACAAATCTTCCAATAAATACACTCATTACGCCGTATTTATGAACAAATACTTCACCTGATTCAAGAAATCCTGGGTAATTTCGAAAGGGCCAGAAGCTATTCAATCTGTCCTTGAAATAATATCCAAGCCAGTAACTGATGCCATCTCCCACAATGGCACCAAGAATGGCGCAGAGGAGGGTAGGCCACAAGGGGATCACTCCTGCACCAGCTAGCGCACCAATGGCGGTCATGGTAATGGAGCCTGGGACAATGGTGCCGATGATGGCAATGGATTCGCTGGCAGAAATAATGAAGGTAACCAGTCCTGCCAATTCAGGATTGGCATTCAGCCATTCAAGGAGGGGACTGACTATATCGGACATTTGTTAACCTCAATTTAAACCGTTTGCCTAACTACCTAACTATTAATAAACCGATCACCCTGAGGAGGCCATATCGGACCTTGATCCCGCACAAAGGTCAGGGGCCGTCTCGAAGGGCCGCAGCTTGTCTGTCAGCATGGTAGGAGGATCTTACAAGCGGGCCGCTGGCAACATTTTTGAAGCCAAGCTCTTTTGCAAGGTCTCCGAACATTTTAAATTCTTCGGGAGTAACATAGCGGGCAACTGGCATGTGATATTTGCTGGGTTGCAAATACTGGCCCAGGGTTACCATATCCACTTCATGATCGCGAAGGTCTTTCAGGGTTGCAGCAATTTCATCATTGGTTTCACCAAGACCCAGCATGATGCCGGATTTGCTGGGAATACCGGGATAGCGTTTTTTAAATTCCTTCAGCAATTGTAATGAATGAGCATAATCCGATCCCGGTCTTGCCTGTTTGTAAAGTCGCGGCACCGTTTCAATATTGTGATTAAACACATCTGGCAATTCGCTTCCAGTGACAGCAAGGGCGATTTCCATGCGTCCACGATAATCGGGCACCAGTACTTCAATCCTGATATGGGGGGAATATTCACGAATGGCCTTGATGCAGGCAGCAAAATGACCCGCGCCGCCATCACGCAAATCATCACGATCGACAGAAGTCACGACGACATAGCGCAAACCCATTTTTGCAATGGTTTTGCCAAGATGCAGTGGTTCATCTGGATCAAGCGGATCTGGCTTTCCATGTGCCACATCACAAAAACTGCAGCGGCGGGTACATTTGTCACCCATGATCATGAATGTGGCTGTGCCATGGGTAAAACATTCTGGAAGATTGGGGCAGGCTGCTTCCTCGCATACAGTGACGAGTTTATTTTCCCGCAATAATTTTTTGAGATCATTGACAGCAGGTGAGGCTGGAATTTTGACACGTATCCAGTCAGGTTTCCTGAGCGGATTTTCCGTGGGCATGATTTTTACAGGAATACGTGATAATTTTTCTGCACCGCGTTGTTTTGTATTGAGTTTATCCATTAAAGTTTCCTCAGCCCAACCTACACTTCATAATGGTTCACCAAAAATAATTTGCGTGAGTATACACCAAATTCCGCATTAAAAAATTGCCTAGTTGCCGGCCTGCCTCCTGCGTATCCTTCAAGTCCGACAAGGCTGCGCACTGGGTCATTTCAAGTGACTTGAAGCCGCAGGGATTAATGCGGGTAAAGGGTTCAAGGTCCATGGCAATGTTGAAGGCAAGGCCATGATAGGCAGAACCCTTGCGTATGCGTAATCCAACTGAACAGATTTTTTTATGATCGACATAAACCCCAGGTGCTTCGCGCCTGGCGATGGCAGGCACATGATGTGCGTCCAGTAAATCAATGACGGATTTTTCAAGCAGGCTTACCAGTTCACGTACATTCAGATGTTTGCGTTTTAAGTCGATCAAGGTATACACCATGAGTTGTCCAGGTCCGTGATAAGTGATTTGTCCTCCGCGATCTGTTTGTACGACGGGAATATTGCCGGGATGTAATAAATGTTCCGCCTTGCCATTCTGACCTTGTGTGAACACAGGATGATGTTCAAGCAACCAGATTTCATCCAGGGTTTCAGCATCACGTGCATCGGTGAAATTTTTCATGGCTTGCCAGCAAGAGACATAATCTTGCTGGCCCAGCCAGCGAATATTAAGGGCTTGTGTAGTGTTCATATAACCATAATGACATGGGGCGAAGAAGATAATTCGCGATAAATGTTATCCAGTTGTTCCCGTGAATCCACGTGCACAGTAATGCTGAGTGCGCAATATTTTCCCTGCTGGCTTGGTCTTGCCTGAATGGCGCGATTGGACAGGTTGGGCGCGTGCTTGTGAATAATCATTAACACATTGGCTTCAAACTCATCCGAGTGCAAGCCAAAGATTTTAAGCGTGAAATCGCAGGGAAATTTTAACAGCGATTCATTTTCATCTGATTGGTCGGGCATATGTCTGGTACCTAAAATGAAGCTCCGTCATTGCGAGGGCGCAGCCCGAAGCAATCCAGCTTTTATAAAACGCGCATTTAGCAGCGAAGCAAAAAAACTGGATTGCTTCGGGCTGCGCCCTCGCAATGACGGAGTTTCCTAACCCGTATTTGCCTTTTCCTGTGGTTTGGTAAAGTATTTTTTGAAATTAAACTGTACTGCATCCGAAGCGCGACGCAAGAAACCACCTTGAGGATTATTTTCAAGTGCAATCAGGGGTACTGAAGCAATGGTTTCGCCATTCAGTGTGATATTGATGGAACCGTAAGTTTGTCCTTTGACGAGCGGCGCCTGCAGGGGATCTTTTAATGTCAGTGTCGGAATCAATTTTTTGTATTGCCCAGCAGGAACAGTAACGTACATGTCTTGCAGGATGCCCATTTGGGTATTGGTATTTTTGCCTTTCCAGACACGTGCATTTACCACAGGCTTGTCTGCGCCAAATACTTTATGGGTTTCATAAAAACGGAAACCATAAGTCATGAGACGCATGGAATCTTCCGTTCTTGCCGTATCACTGGGTTCACCCAGCACGACTGTAATGAGCCGCATGCCATCTTTTTTCGCGGAACCTACAAGACAGTACCCGGCTTCATTGGTATGACCTGTTTTCAGACCGTCAGCAAACTGATATCGCCACAATAAGCGATTACGATTAGGTTGCTTGATACCGCCATAGCTAAACCATTTTTCAGAATAAAGGGAATAATCTTCAGGAAAAGTATTGATATAGGCTTTCGTCAGCAAGGCAAGATCATGTGCTGTGGAATAATGATCCGGATCGGGCAGGTCAGTGCTGTCCATGAAATGCGTATTTTCCATGCCGAGAATTTTTGCCTGCTGGTTCATCATCGAGGTAAAGGCTTCTTCAGTGCCGGCAATATGTTCAGCCAGTGCAACGGTGGCATCATTACCGGAAGCGACGACGACTCCCTGGATCAAATCCTTTACCGGGACTTCATCACCCGCTTTCACAAACATGCGTGAACCTTCAGTTTTCCAGGCCTTGGTGCTGATCAGGACCTTGTCATCCATTTTTAATTGGCCATTCTTGACGGCACCCGAAATGATGTACATGGACATGAGCTTGGTCAGGCTTGCAGGCGGCATGCGTTTATTGGAATCCTTTTCTGCAATGATTCTGCCAGTGGTGGCATCCATGAGGACATAGCCTGAGCCCTGAAGACTGGGAGCGCTTGGCATGTAGCTGATCGGCTGGGGTTGTACGGGAACAGGAATAATGGGATTTGCTAGCAGTGGAGTCACTGCAAAAAACAGCGTGAATAAGGTGAGCAGTTTTTGAATCATGTCTGGAAATTCCTGAAAATCAAAAATAACAATGCCGAGAGTTTAGCAAAAATCCCATTGCGCAGGCTAGTGCAACGCGCTACTATCTGCGAACTCTCTTGCAAAGAGTATCCGTAGCTAATCCCGTTCTGGGATTGATACAAAAAACCAAACCACTTTTGCTCAAATCCCCGCCTTCCTCCTTTCGGAGTACTGCATGGCTTTGCGCATTTTTTAATTATTACAAGGAGAATTATCATGACATTTTTTAAACCTCTTTTAGTTGCTGCTGCGATTTCCATTGTTACTTCTGTCTTTGCTGTTACTTCAGCAGCTGCCACGGCAGCCGCTGCAAGTGTGAACACTGCACAAACAGTTCCAGCCGCGGCGAAAATAAATGTGAATACCGCCAGGGCAAAGGATTTGCAGAATGTGAAAGGGCTCGATCTTTCCCTTGCCAGATCCATTGTTGCGTTTCGCAAGAACCATGGGGAATTCAAGTCACTGGATGATCTTGCCAGGGTCAGGAAATTGAGCAAGCTGCAGCCTGCAGAGTTGAAGGCGATCGAGGAGCAGTTGAGCATCCAATAACCAATAATAAAATGACGGGGTCATGTGGGTTCCCGCATGACCTTGCGAGCTTCAATTGAATTCAGGAACAGACTTGATTATACTAGTCTAAGACTAGTCTAAATCAGGAATATATAGCCATGCAGACCATAGGCGCTTACGAAGCAAAGACACATTTTTCAGCCTTGCTGGAAAAAGTTGAAAAAGGTGAACATATCATCATTACGAAGCACGGTCATCCCCTTGCGAAATTGGTGCCAACTGGTGGCTCAGATCGCGAACAATCAAAGCAAACGATCGAGCGAATCAAAGCCTTTAGTCAAAAACATACGCTAGGCAAGATAAATTGGAAAACATTGCGTGATGAGGGTCGACGCTAATGAATTTTGTTCTTGATGCATCCATTACGCTTGCATGGTGTTTTTCTGACGAAGCTACATCTGCGACAACTGCATTGCTGGAGCGACTGGAATCTGAATCCGCGATTGTTCCTGGATTATGGCCACTTGAAGTGGGTAATATACTCATCGCTGCGGAAAAACGTAAACGAATACGTTATGCGAACATAAAAGAATTTTTGGCATTATTGGAAAACCTCAATATTGAAATAGATACTGAAACTGGCTCCAGAGGTTTCCATGATATTATTTCACTTTCCTATTCTGAGAAACTAACTACTTACGATGCAGCTTATCTGGAACTGGCAATGCGGCATGGCTTGCCATTGGCAACAAAAGATACTGCATTAATACATGCTGCCAAACGTGTCGGTGTAAAAATAATTTAGGAAATAAGGCCCTGCGAATAAATAAGATGATCAAAGGTAACTGTTCAGTGTTTTCAGCAGGACTAATCGTGAACGTGAACGTTTGCGAGCCCGCTTGCGGCTTTTTCCAGCTTTTATCAAAGGACCTTGCCATTTTGGTTAACATTGCAACTTGCAAATAACAGTGGAGAAAACGATCTGAGAATGACAAAGGTGCAGCAGAAAATATCAGGATGTTTCCGATCCATGGAGGGAGTCCGCATATTTTGCAGAATAAGGGGATATCTTTTAACTTGTCAAAAGCACAATTTGACAATGACAGAGGCGTTGGAATTGCTATTTAAGGGCAAGATGCCTGCATTCATGAGAGATTGAAATTATGGGAAAAGCCGCAAGCGGGCTCGCAAACGTTCACGTTCACGATTAGGTCAGTGGTATCCGCTGAATAGTTACGATCAAAGAACGAAATTCCTGCAATCATTCGGATATAGGGTATTAAGATTCTGGAATCATGAAGTATTAAGTGATTTGGATAATGTTCTGCAAACAATCTGGAATGCGTGTATTCCCCCTTCCGTCCTTCGGACACCTTCCCCCGGAGGGGGAAGGCCGTCTTGCTGAACTTAAGTTGGCAACATTGCTCGATAAATCCCCACAATCTTCCTCAACACATTTTCATTATCAATAAATGTCCTTAGCTTTTGTTCGCCATTTTTTCCCAGTTGCATGATCAATTCCATATTCCCTGCGAGCATGAGGATTTTCTCAGCGAGCTTGCCTTTTTTTGATGGATCAAAAATCAATCCTGTTTTTTTATCGTCAATAATCCATGGGGGTGAGCCGCGATTTGAGCCAATGACTGGGCGTGAATGATTCATGGCTTCTGTGATGACGAGACCAAAGGCTTCCATCCAGAGACTGGGGAAGATGACTGCCGCAGATTTTGCATATTCGGCTTCAGGATCTTCAAGCCAGCCAGCAAAATATACCTGATTTGCAAGGCCCAATTCATTGACACGTTTTCGCAATCGATTTTCATCAGCACCCTTGCCGAGAATGGTAAGAGTAAGTGCAGGATTTTTCTGGGAGGCAAGTGCAAATTCATCAAGCAATAAATCAATTCCCTTGTGTGTTCCCAGATTGCCGGCAAATAAAAAATGCCTGGGGTCGATAGTGTCAAAGGCAGGAGATTGTGGCTCATTTTTAAAAGGAGCGATGTAAATCGCATTTTCGAATTTATTTTTTTTCAGGTATTCGACCAGCAAGGGGGAAGGTGCGAAAAATGTTTTGATTATTTTTCTTGATCGATGGCGCGTGATTAAAAATGCAAGTGCAAGCGCGAGATAAGTGAGGGGATTATATTTTAGCTGATGCTGCCAAAAACATGAGGCGCGTATTCCTGTTGGACAAGCTTCCAGATTCCTGTGAATATTCCAGGCGATGGGACAGACTGCGCCATAATCATGCATGGTTTGCACCAGACGATAGCCTTTGACGGCGGAAAGAAGCGAGGCGGTATATTGCCTGATATTGTGCAGATGGATGACATCAGGATTAATTTCCCTGATTTTTTTGCGTAATTTTTTATATACAAATGGCTGGGGAATAAGCTGCCAGATTAATTTTGCAAATTTTGATTTTGTATTTTTAAAAACGTAAAAATCTTCACCGCCTGTTTCTGTTTCGCCAAAGCCGAGTGAATATACTTCAAGATCGGGAAGCTGTTTTAGCCTGGCTTTGAGTTCGAAAAAATAATGCTCTGCACCACCGGCGGGAGTGTGATTGTCTGTGATGAGTAATATGCGCATATTTTCAATCCGTTCGCCCTAAAGTTCGAGTTGGGCCTCCTCAGGGCGAACGGATTAATCTTGGTCCAGCCTTACTTCCTCGCGTTTTGCATATTTCCCTGGGCGAAAATGCTCGCCTGATTTGATATACGTGGTCAATAAGACATAGCGCCATTCATCAGTGAGATTGGGATTGGATCCATGCACGAGATGACCATGGATAAAAAGAGCAGCTCCCTTTGGTACAGCAGCATTAATGGCAGTGTATTGCGGCGGCACGACGGTTTCTTCATTGTTGGCATTGGGGTCTTGTGTTGCATCCTCTGCCATATTCAATTTCCTGACAGGCAATGCGCCTGCCTTGTGACTTTGCGGATAAACAATTAATCCGCCTTTTTCCAGATAGGTATCAGTCAATGCCGCCCAGGAAGAAGCAAATACACCATATTTTGCTTCCACATAAAAATTATCCTGATGCAGGGAAAAACCACGCGTGCCAGGTTTTCCATAAAAAAATTCACTTTGCAGGCCTACTGCTTCACCGCCGACAAGAGAGGAAATAATTTGTACGATGCCGGATTTTTTCATGGCCTTTGTGAAAATATCATTTTGTCTGTGCGGCATCATGCAGGGGCGATAAATGCCTTGTTTGGCATTGGCAAGTTCATGTGATGCCTTGATGAGCTGCTCACATTCCTCATCAGAAAATAAATTGGCTTCGATGTGATAGCCAAGTGTCAAATAATCTTCCAGGGCTTTTTCTGGGGCAGTGAAAAAAGAATATCTTGAAGTATCAAATTGTTGAACTTGTTCTTGCATGTTTCCCACACTCCATCCTTCCTTTACTGCCGCGATTCTATCTTAAAGCGAAGGGCAATCCTACTGCTGGGTATGGAGATAATCCAAAGGATGATTGCCCTTTACTTGACATGAGCTTATAAATTTGTATACTTTGCAATCAATAAATTAAAAATGTTCTGAAAAAAAATTATGATCAACATCGTCATTCCCATGGCAGGTCTTGGCAGCAGATTTGCAAAGGCTGGATACACAGATCCAAAACCCCTGATCCCGGTGCTGGGTGTGCCCATGATTAAACTGGTGATAGAAAATTTGCGTCCCGCCATGCCGCATCGTTTTATTTTTATTTGCCAGGCTGCGCATGTGCTTGCCTATGATCTCAAGTCAAAATTGGCAGCCTGGACGAAAGATCCGATACTGATTGAGCTTGATGGTGTGACAGAAGGTGCTGCCTGCACTGTGCTGGCAGCAAAACAATACATCAATAATGATGAAGCACTGATGATTGCAAATAGCGATCAATATATTGATGCCGATATTAATGAATATTTGCATCACATGGATGCAGAAAAACTTGATGGTCTGATCATGACAATGAAAGCCCATGATGCCAAATGGTCATTCGTTGGTTTAAGTGAAAATAATCTGGTGACAAGGGTGGTGGAAAAGCAAGTGATTTCTGATGAGGCAACGGTTGGCATTTACAATTTTCGCCATGGCAAGGATTTTGTTGCTGCCGCTGAAAACATGATTGCCCGCAATGAGCGGGTGAATAAGGAATTTTATGTGGCACCTGCTTACAATGCCTTCATCCAGAATAATGCACGTATTGGCATTTACAATATTGGTTCTGAAGCAAATGGCATGTATGGTCTCGGAACACCAGGAGATCTTGATTTGTTTTTAAATATGATTGAAGAGAATGCATGATTATCATCAGTCACCGTGGTTACTGGAAAAATCCGGCAGAAAAAAATACGCTGCAAGCTTTTTCCCGTTCATTCGAAATGGAATTTGGTACGGAAACCGATGTGCGTGATCATGGCGGTGAATTGGTGATATCTCATGACATGCCGACTGGAAATGAAATGAGACTGGCACAATTCATTGATTTGCTGGCACAGCAATCATTGCCGCTGGCACTCAATGTCAAGGCAGATGGTCTGGCTGCTTCGATCAGGAATGTGATGGCTGATTACAATCCTGACAACTGGTTTGTATTCGATATGTCTGTGCCAGATACCAGAATGCAATTGGCAGCAGGAAATCCTGTGTATGCACGTGTGAGTGAAGTGGAACCAGAGCCTGTTTATTACGACAAAATTTCCGGCATTTGGCTGGATGCCTTTCACGGGGATGGCTGGCAAGTTGAACGTATTCCGGATTATTTAAAGGATAATAAGCGGGTTTGCCTGGTTTCACCGGAATTACATGGGCGTGATCACAAATCCTTGTGGCAGCGTTTGCGTGAGTCAGATTTTATTGCAGATTCGCGATTAACCTTATGTACGGATTTTCCGGAAGAGGCGCGAGAGTTTTTTGGAGTGTAACATCATGATCAAAGCCATTATCTTCGACATGGATGGCGTATTGATTGATGCAAAGGAGTGGCATTACGAAGCACTGAATCGTTCACTGAAATTATTCGGTTATGAAATCAGCCGTTATGATCATCTCACGACATATGATGGATTGCCGACCAGCAAAAAACTGGAAATGCTGAGCGTGCAGGATGATTTGCCGCATAAGCTGCATCGTTTCATCAATGAAATGAAACAGCAATATACCATTGAACTGGTGCGTTCGCTTTGCCGCCCGCGTTTTAAACATGAATATGCACTTTCGAAATTGAAAGCTTCTGGTTATCACCTGGCAGTTGCCTCAAATTCCATTCGCAATACGGTTGAATTGATGATGGAAAATGCAGGTCTCACACCGTATCTGAATTTCATGCTATCCAATGAGGATGTGGAGCGTCCAAAACCGCATCCGGATATATATGTGAAAGCCATGCAAAAGCTTGATCTTTCACCCGAGGAATGTCTGATTGTGGAAGACAATGAGCATGGCATTCGTGCAGCAAGGGCATCAGGTGCACATGTGATGGTGGTGGGAGATGTGGATGATGTCAATTACAGCAATCTCATGCGTCGTATCGCTGAAGCAGAAACCGGGGGTGAAGCATCATGAATATCCTGATACTTGCAGCTGGCGAAAAACAGGCGATCCTGAATGATAATGGCTACCCCTATTATTTGACGGAACTTGAAGGCGTACCGCTGATTGAGCGTCTGGTGAATCAGTGTCAGGTTTTGCAGCAGGCAAAATTACATTTTGCAATTCCAGAAAATGAAATCAGGCAATGGCGTCTTGACAGCGTAATTTCACAACTGGCAGCTGATGCTCATTTAATTCATGTCAAAAATGCAACCGCTGGCGCAGCCTGCACAGCCATGCTGGCGATTGAGCATGTTGATAATGATGAAGCGCTGCTGATTCTAAACATGAATGACATGATACAAGTGAATTTTGCTGATGTGATCAATGATTTTCAATCAAGAAAACTCGATGCCGGTACCATCGTATTTCCTTCCATTCATCCGCGCTATTCCTATGTCTCCCTCGATGAAAATAATCTGGTAATGGAAGCTGCCGAAAAAAATCCGATCAGCAGGCATGCCACCACTGGTTTTTACTGGTTTGCACGCGGCAGGGATTTTGTTGCAGCAACGCGCTCCATGATTGCAAAGGATGCGCATGTGGATGGACTTTTTTATATTTGTCCCGTGATGAATGAAATGATTTTGTCGCAAGCCAGAATTGGTGTGTGGTTTGTGGATAGTGAGCATTATCATCCGCTAAAGACAATCAGGCAGATGGAACATTATGAATCTGTGCTTGAGGCGGGGCTTCACCCTCGCAATGACAAATGAATCTGGAGAACCTGCATGAAACACGCAAAATTAAGCAGCATGATCAAAGGCTGGTTTGTTGGTGCATTTGAACCAAGTCTGCTGCACACCAATGATTGTGAAGTGGCAGTGAAAAAATACCGCAAGGGTGACAGGGAATCAGCACACTATCATCGTATTGCAACTGAAATCACAGTCATTGTGTCTGGGCATGTGCAGATGGCAGGCAAGGAATGGAAGGAAGGTGACATGATTCTTCTCGAACCAGGAGAAATTTCTGCATTTGAGGCGCTCAGTGATAGCGTAACAGTTGTCGTCAAGCATCCGGGTGCCCTGGATGATAAATATCTTGCATGATAGAGCTCTTCAGACTATGAACATTATTCAACTGCAGCATGATCCTCGTCTTTCCTATCCTTCCAAAAAAGATTTTCCTGCATTATCGGGAGATATTCTCAGGCTTGCAGAAAATAATACCCTGATTAGCTTTCGTGATTCCGGCATCATCCAGCCTTCAGTCATTTATAAAAATCTGCATGCCTGTTCGCGTTATATTGCAGGGCATCATGCTTTTCCAGGATCAGATCTGATTTTTTATTATCTTGAAAATGACTCCCCGCTGGCATCACTTATTTTATGGGATGCGGCGCATCAATTGCCTGTTGGCGCGAGCATTACCCTGATTGATGATCATCATCAGAAAGCATTTCTTGAGCGCGAATATTTCAAGGATGCGTTTAAACTGGAATTTTCTGACAAGCAAAGAAAAATATTTCGCAAAGTTTCACTACTGCTTGCAGAACAGGATGCTGGCCTGAATCGCTGGAGTTTTTGTATTCCAACGGGTCCGGGTGATCCATCGGGTCTTAACATGGTGGTAAAACGTATTCTTGAGCTGGATATTCCAGAAAAGGAAATTCTGCTCTGCGGCAGGCCTGATGAGAAATTTCAGTACTGGGACAGGGTGAGAATTGTTGGCGAGGATATTCCTGCGCCACCCATCTGGATTACGAAGAAGAAAAATGTTCTTGCCCAGGAAGCAAGATTTGAAAATTTGTGTATCCTGCATGATCGTGTTTTTTTGCCCTCCAGTTTCATGGAAACCATCCGGAAATTTGGCGATGGATTTTCCTTTGCAGCATTTCAGTCATTATGGTTTGATGATTTATGCAATCTTTCGCCTGTGCGCTATTCAGATTTTGGTTGTGCAACAGAACATCATCATGCTGATTTCATTCATGCAGAAAAGAAAAATGCTTCATCCCCATTCACAGCATCCTTGTCTACTGAAATTGAAAAACAACATTTTTTCTGTGCCAATCCCTTGCGAAATCACCCGGGAAATTAT
>Ga0207104_1076_pt1 | contig 23238 bp, 25 predicted proteins | sample Alteio_BWMinHeat_79_FD_153538 | JGI IMG/M metagenome (GOLD analysis project Ga0207104, IMG submission 153538) | Enriched cells from forest soil in Barre Woods Harvard Forest LTER site, Petersham, Massachusetts, United States -... | ecosystem: Environmental > Terrestrial > Soil > Temperate forest >...
GCAAGAAAAAGAGGGCTCTTCTCTATCATGCAGACCACGAGGGGTCAAGCGTGAGACATGCGCCGACAAGCGCGCCGCCGCCTCGTGAAGATCTCGCTCGTTGACGATATCGTACCGATCAAAGACCGATCGAGTCTTATGCCCTGAGATCGTCATCGCGACCCGTTCCGGAATGCCCGACCGCACCATATTCCGCACCGCCGTCCGCCGGAGATCGTGAAAGAGCTTCCCCTCAAGACCGACTTGTCGCGCCGCGCGCCGCCAGGCTCTGGTCAGTCGTGTCAACCGCGCCCCGTCATAATGACAGACCCATGGACACGAAGGCCACTGCAGCAGCGTGTACCGCCGCCACTGTTCGAGGACAGACCGGAGACCTGTCACCAACGGGAGGACCCGCCCTTCTCCGTTTTTCGTCGTCCCTGGGTCCAGACGGAGCAGGCCCCGCTCTAAGTCCACTTGCGTCCATTGCAGTTTCAGGATCTCGCCCCGGCGCATTCCCGTCCAGTACCCAAGGGTCAGCGGCACCTTTTGATGATCCGGTAACGCTCCACGCATGGCCAAGAATTCGTCATGTTCGAAGAACCCGGTCCTGACCGCCTCTTCCTTGAGCCGTGGAATCACCGGTACATGGAGCACCTTGGGAGGATGCTGTTTGGCGCCCAGGTTCAGCATTCGCCGGAGTGCGCCGAGCTCTCGGTTAATCGTCGCGTTGGCTGCGCCAGCCTTCCGCCGCTGGTCGATGTACGCGGCAATCTGATCCGAGCGAAGCTCTACCACGCGCAAGGGCCCGAACACCTCCGTAAAGACGCGCACGTATCGCTGAGCGTCTTTGATCGATGTTCGTCCGTTGATTTCATAGTCACGCATATAGTCCTTCGCCAGCTCCTCGATTCGGACTCGCTCCACGCGAAGCCCAGGGAATCGGCCTTCCACGACTTGGCCTTCTCGCAAGGCCAACAATCGTTTCGCCTCAGTCACCTTGTCGCTGTGTACACTTTCGCGATGCGGTCGCCCGCCTCGATAATATTTAATCCAGTAGGTACCCGCGCGCCGGTAGATACTGCCCATGTTCGTTTACCTTCGTGGAGAGCCAGGAATGAACCAGGTCAAGAGTCGAGTAGCTATAGCATTACCCTCGGTGTCCTTTGAGATATGCTGCCGGTGGCATGATGGCGACCCCTTCGATGGTGTGCCCATAGAAGCGACCAAACGCCTTGAAATCTCCACTCAGCAAATGGGTCGCACGCACGCTGATGGCCGCCCACAGAATGGGACGATCGTTTTCTGGAAGCTTGACCAAGATGGGACTCTCTCCCTGTGGCGGCAACACCGACACCACTTCGACCGATTTGCACAACCGTTCCAACTCTGCCCTCTGCTGCCCAGTAGAAAGATTCCTCTTGGCCTCTTCCAGTGCGTACGCTGACGTCACCAGCATTACTTTCGGCAGTGCGAACAGTTTCCGAAGAGGCGTGTCCACCCGGTAGGCAGCAGAGAACAGGACGTTGGCATCAAGAAAGACCTGGTCCACGGACTATGAGCGGACCGGTTTGTAATGAGGGATCTTTCGGGGATCGAGGCCCATCTTCCGCACTTCCTCTTTCGCCCGCGCATAGTCCTTCGCGCCAACCGCATTTGATAGCAGGAACTCAGCTTGCCGTTCCGGGGCATACATCTCAATGGGGAATGCTGCAGCCGGCCGAATGAGGACTCCATCCGCCCGTCCTTCTGCAATCACAAGCGACCCTTCCTTGATGCCAAAGCGCCGCCGCAACGAAGCCGGAATAACTACGGCCCCCCGTTTGCCTACCTTGCTCATTTCTGTGGGCATAGAGCCTCCGCAACATGTCTAACTATCAGACTGTCTGATAATCAGACAGTGTTAGTCTAGCCCCTTCAAGCACGAAAATCAAGCGCCACTTGCCTCAATTAGGGATCGACCAGTCGCGTGGTCACATCAACTCCTGCGTCTTATGCCGATCAACGAACTGATTGAGGTCATTATAATCGAGGTGCACACGACGGCCCACTTTCACCGAAGGCAGATGGCCTTTCCAGATCAGTTCGCGAACGCTCCATGCCGTACGCCCCAGATAAAACGCCGCTTCTTCGATCGTATACAGGCGTTTGGGGATTCTCACGCTTGACACTCCACTCAGTTCTGACTTTCGTTGCCCAGTCATCTACTCCGTTCCAAATCTTTGAACCGAGGGAGTCTCACGACACCCCCATCTCCCCACAATGCGACCGCGTGGCCGCCACCTTCGGAATCGGAATGCACTCTCAGTGGGTGCGAGCCGGCGCTGAGGAGCAGCGGCCAGGCCTTCCGGGTGCCACTTCAGGCCTGTCCCCCGCGAGCGCGCCATCCCGCCTGCTTCTTCGACGCCCCACCCCTGTGTTGTGAAGGGTGGGGCTAAACATCGTGATGAAGAAGGAGGCAGACATGGCGATTCACAGTTCACAAGGCATTCTGAATGGGCCACGGCAGCCGAAGCCGAGGAACGAATACGCCGTGCCGCGATACCGGGTCACGCTCGTTCGCGACAACCGGGTCGTACCGCCCTCGTCACTGCTGAACACCTCGGTCTCCGCTGCGGCTGTCCTGCGACCGCTCTTTGCAGGACTGGATCGCGAGCAATTCCTCGTCTGCGGGCTGGATGCGAAACACGGTATCATTGGCGTCAATGTCGTTTCGATCGGCTCCCTGAGTTTGGCCATCGTGCATCCGCGAGAAGTCTTCAAACCGCTCATCCTGATGAACGCCGCCGCCTGGATTTGTGCGCACAATCACCCCTCCGGCGATCCCGCACCCAGCCCAGAGGATCGCGTGCTCACCAGCCGACTCCGGCAGGGAGCCGACCTGCTCGGCATCACCCTCTTGGATCACCTCATCCTCACCGACGAGCGCTGCTATAGCTTCGCCGACCAGGGCTGGCCCGGCGCGTGAGGTCTTAGACCCTCATGAGCCTAAGCACCCAGATCACGGCGGACGCGGTGAGCGCGACACCAATCACCGCCGCCCCCCATCCGATGAGATCTGCTGCGAGGGCATTCCCTAATTGCTGTAGATCCGTGGCTACGGTCGCGAGTACCATCGACTCCCCCTTCCCACCAGGACAGACGGCAGCCCGTGCACAGACTGCCGTCCCACCGACCCGATTAATGCACCAACGATTTGACACGCTTGTACGCGAAAATCGTCAGCGCCACCCCAATAAACACCACGCCCCACGCCACGATGTCACCCTTCACGCTGGTAATCGTCGTGGTCGTCGCGGCGTCCACAGGGAACACCTGCGCCATGGCTTCCCCAGCCATCAGCACCAGTCCCACCACGAACAGCCCAATCTTCTTGAACATCTTCAATCACCCCCTCTCAATCAATTCTCCCGAGCAACAACTTCACGATCACCCCGACCGCAAAGCCTCCCAGGAAACACGCACCTGCCCAATACACCAGGGCATCGACGGCCGCTTGATCCATCATGCCCCCATCTAGAGCCCTGGTGGCGTCGCCAACAAGCCAGGCGGGGAGGCGAGCAACCCTGGTGGTGACGCGAGTATCCCCGGAGGACTCGCCAAGATCTCCGTCCCTCCAGGCGCCGCAGCAGGAGCAGGTTCCTCCACCGGTGCCCTGCTCACTGCACGGTCGCTCGCCGGAAACTCCGCAGACGACGAAGGCACCATGCCTGCCGCAACCGCCGACTCCGATCTCGTACCGCCGTAGATCACCCCAGTGCCTGAGAGCACCCGCACGCCGCGCACCATGCGCGAAGACACCGTGCCGCCTGACTCCCCTGCAATCTCGTCCTCCGTCATGAGATGCCCGTCTTCAGACACCCACAGCCACTCAACCTTGCCTCTCCGTATGGTCGTCATGCCGCCTTGAATGCGTATCGGCCGCACTGGAGCACCCGCGATTGATGGAGCACCCACCACTGGCTGAACCGCGTGCACCGCAGAAAGTGGAGGTGGTGGCGGGAGCTTCGAGACGACAGACGCTTGTGGAGGCTTCGCACCGGAGAGCCAGCCCCCAAACGCAAACCACGCGACCGCCATAACCAACCCAAGCCCCCCGACAATCACAGTCGGACTTTTCAACATGGAGCCTCCTCGTGCCGTTTCGCGCACCGTGGCTGAGGCATAGCTGGAATAGTAGGCGTACAACTTCGGTTCATACTTGCCTGAGAACATCCGAATCACGTCCAGCTCTTCAGGGTTCCCCCGCACTGAGGCCTGATAGCGATTCTTCAGGCCGAACCGATCCAGCCGGCGAAACTTCGTAGTCACTTCCACCAACCGATTGACCCCGAGCGTGACTTGCCCATACTGTTGACACATCAGCACCAGATCGATGCCTCGATGCCGATGGGTTTCGAGCCACCGCAAGAGCACAGGGTCCGTCTTATCTTTCGATCGAAACACGGTCTGCACTTCATCGATCAACACGGCGGACCCCGGCTCTACCTGCAGCAGTCCGGCCTTCACATCCTCACCACTCAGCCAGAGGGTAATTTGCTGTTCCAGCACCGCCAGCTCGACCCCCTCAAACACCGCGAGCCGATCCAGGTAGAAGCCATCGACAAAGACATAGACGCGCCGACCGGCGCGCACCCACTTGAGCAACCGCTCTGATACCGCGTAGTAGGACTTCCCTGACCCTGGGACACCCTCCAGCAGTTCAATCATGATCCCCACCGCACAAAGGGCACCGACTGCAGCAGGAACCGCACTCCCATCGCCCCCGCGATAATCGCAATCGCTTGAGACAGGCCGGTCGCCCCGAGCAACCACGCATACTGATCCGCAATTACCGGCACCGCCAGACCACCCGTTCCCACAGACGCGAGCAGCGCATCGACGGGGGCCAGGATGGAATCCCATCCCACCAGCCAGAGATCTTTGAACGACGCAATCATGTCCATCAGAAAGCAGTAGATGAGATTTAGGAGGGCCGTCATCGTGCCCCCACAAAGACGATCTTGTAGGCCACGAACCCCGCGACCGCGATGATGATCGATCGAATGGCCGTCAGCATCCCGGACCAGGCCGAGAAATCCAGCGTGAAGGTGCCCAAGAGATTCGACTGCAGTGAGTAAGTCGGAATCGCCGTGGGCCAGGTCAGCGTTTTCAGCAGATTGAGCGCAGACAGCAGCCCGCTCCCCGCCCACAGGTTCAGATGATCTTGCAGAATGCTGCCGAAGGTGCGTTGATCGTGATTGCCCGCCGCACATGAGACAGACGCCGTTTCTGCTTCCGTCTTTGTCTCACTCTTGGTCACCGATCCATCAGGATTCGTCGTGGTGGTGGTCGTCGTCGTGGATGTCCCGGTCGTCGGTTGAGATTTCTCCTTTGTCGTCTCGGTCCCCGCTGGAGGCGTGGCATTCGGATTCACGACCAAATCCGTTGGCCCCACCGACGTAGCCGGCACCACCGAGGTCGCAAGACCGGTAGAAGGGACCGAATTCGACGCCGTGGAATCCGCAGGAGTCGGAGTCACCTGAGACCCAACAGGCACCGTGTTGGACTCGATCGAGAGAGGATCGTTCGCAGGCAACCCACCGACATACGTCGCAACCTGGGCTTCAGTCGCAGGAGCCGAAGTACCCGCATCCGGCGTGTTTGCAGAACCAACCGAGTGGATCATGTGACACTGATTTCCGTAGGAATACAGACCAGACCAGCCAGTAGGAACGGTATACATGCCCACCCCACAAGAGGTCGCAGGAAATATAGGAGGAAGCAGCATGTAATAATCCGTAGAACTGAACGGGCACGGACCACCGACAGACACGCATTTCGTAAGCGTCGCCCCTTGCGGCAGCGTATAGCCGGGAACCGTGTACGGAGTAGGGCCAGCCGCCCCCGCCTTGTGTGCCGCTACCTGTGTCGAATTGTAATAGAGCATGGCCAGCGTCATCCCAGCCACAATGCCAAGCGCAGGCCAGCCCACCGACCCTGCCACCATGCGCACCGCAACACTTCCGGCTGAGGTTCCACTGATCAGTGGAGCCACCGCCGCAAGAGTCGCAGACCGTTGCGCCGAGATCATGGCTTGCGTAGCCGCCTGTGAGGCTATACGTACATACCCTGTCGTGGAGGACGACACTTGAAACGAGTAGGCCGGAAGCACCACCAGCAGATAGCTCAGCAGCTCCACGAAGCCCAGGTACAGGGCGAGCGTTAGTTTTTCCCGCATAGCACCCCCACCAGAAAACACAGGACAAACAGCGCCGCAAACTCCAACTGCTGCACGAGCGTGAGCACGGTCCAGACCATCGCGTGTCCCTCACCATTTCATGAGCAGGCCGGTGAGGAAGGCCATGAGGAGGACCGTGATCATGAAGCTCATCGGGTCCACTGGCCTTCCTCCCGTTCCGTGCCTTACTTCAAAATTTCCAGCGCAACGAGATCAAAGAAGATCTTGCCGGTGAGCTCGAACTTGCGAATCTCCACCGACGCGCGCGCCTGCTTTCCTTCTGACTGCTTACAGACCTCGATCAGGCTGTGATGCTCCTCTGGGATGTTCAAGCGCAGATTCCCCGGATCTTTGCCCTTCACATAGAGATCCATCGACCGATACACTCGGTTCTCTTTGCCCTTCCGTTCGACATACCCCTGCACGCTGCCTTCGGCTTTCACCATCATGATGCGACCCTCCTGGTTGAAATGACGGGTCAGCAAGATGTCTGACCCATTTACCCCGGTTTCTCGACCGGGTTTTTGGGAGATACATGAACTCTGATTCACACTCCTGACAGCGGAGCATCAGCACCCCTTGTGCGGTGAACTCACCTCGACGACCCAGGGCTCCGCACCCTGGACAGGACCGGACATAGACGCTACGCGTGACGCAAGACATAGGGTCGCTGATTCCTTCCCTCATGCAGCATGGCGAGGTGCTTGGCGTTCCATTTCTTCGAGCCCGCGTAAATCAACTGTTGGAGAAATTGTTCCCCACGGTGAAAGTACGCCAGGGCCAGCATGGAGCTGATCGACTGGCCCAGCCACTGACAGACCTCATCGAGCGTCTGCTGGACCTTCTCCACGACGAGCCGGCAACGTTTGAAGCCTTCGGTCAATGATGCCCACCACGAGAGCAGCGGCGCCCGGTACTTCTCCCAGGGTTCCGCCTCGTGCGTGGTCTCGCGAAAATCCACGTACGAGCGCAGCACGCCGACGAGGAATTCTCGCCAATCATCAGGCTCCAGCGTGAGCAAGGCTTTGGCACAGGCTTGCGCGCGGTCCTTCTTCAGTTCGAGTTCCCACCTCACGCCATAGTCCTTCGCCTCCTCACGGCCTTTCTGTTCGAGTTCCAGTCGTTTGTCGTAGACGCGCAACATGGTTTGACTCTCCCGACTGCCGAAGTAGAGGGTGTCACCGGTGGAAGCGCCATCGCGCAACGATGACCCGGCAAGGACTTGAAACTTCTGTGACCGCGTCACGGCCTGTCCGGTGTCGACGGCCTGTTTGATCTGTGCGATGGAGACCTGCCCTGCCCGATCATCCAGAGCTACATCCATCCGGGTCACATGTCCCCCACGGGCAAAGACCCAGGTCAGGACGCTGCGGATTTTCGATTCGTCCCACGTGGAGACGATCCCCCCTGAGAGGTCCACGTGGACTTCTTTGGCATTGCGAGGGGCACCCGTCCCGAGTTTGCCCACGCCATGTCGGCCTTGATTGGTCAACCAGCAGGTGGGATAGCCACGAAAGCCCGTCGCCGTCTTGAACCACTCTCCCCCGACGACGGGACCCAGCGCGTCAACCGTTGCCTGAGGGACGGTGAATGCGAGCCAATCCAGGGTTTCAGTAAAGATGTGGTGATCCATCAAAGGTCCTTTCACTCCTCTGCTATGCAAGCCCCCGTCTTACCGTCCGGGGGCTTTTCGGTGCGCGCCGCCGGCCTTGGCCAGCGGTCGCGCGCGGCTCGACCTCATTGTGACGAGACCTCGTTCCAGTAAGATCTGACGGATGCGCTCCACATCGAAGCGCAGCATTTTCTGAAATCGATACCCGGGGATGAGACCGTCCCAATAGGCCCGACGAATGGATTGCGTACTTACGCCAAGTTCCTGAGCCAGCTCCTTCACCGACAACAACGTGGGTTTCATTCGTGTCCTTTCTTTCATCGATGCACATAACGGTGCTGACCATACCGTCCTGCATCGATCAAGGGAATTAGTCAGATGTATCCAGATGTGATCAGATGTATCCAGATGCAACAGCGAGAGAGGAAAGCGACACCTGCCCGAGGATCTTCTCCTTGCGATTGGCCCGCTGGATGGACTTCGGGCTCATGCGGAGTTCCGTTGCCAATTCCTTCACTGTGAGCAAATCCTTCTTCATGCCCAGTCCTTTCTGCCGATTAGATTCAGCGCGATGCTGACGATACCGGGTTGAGATTAATGCAGGGAAGTACCCTGCTTAGGCCTGTTTTGGACAGTTAGGGACCAATAGTGAAAACCGTCACGAAGCAAACCGAAGGACTGTATCTGCCGGGCTAGCTAGATAGAAATTCTGGATGTTACGTAGGCAAGGCGTACTGGCTGTCTATCGGGCTGCGGCGCGCGCAATATAGAAGGAGTGTGGGAAAATGGTGTGCTTTTACGTGTCAACCCCAGCAGGTTTGTACGCAAGTGTGGGCATGAAGGGTTCCATGCCACAGGCACGCCATCGCAAGTTCTGGTGCTCTCTCAAGGGAACGGGCAATGGGGAAAATCATCGACCCGACCTTGCCCCATCCGTCCAGTTCTATGCATGATAAAGGACGTTATGTTGTATAAGAAGAATCCGACGACACCCGGTAATTATCGCAATGTCCATTAAAGACGACCAGGTTCCTTCGATCATTCCGAGCATCCCTATCCCGGCTCTCTATGCCCCAGACCAAAACACCATCACTCGCGTCATCGAATTCTTCACCGTTAATATCCGTAATCCGAACACGCGCGCGGCCTACGGCAAAGCGACTGTAGAATTTGCCCTCTGGTGCGAACATAAAGGCCTGCGCGCTCTGCGCGACGTGCGGCCTTTCCACGTGGCCGCGTACATCGAAGAACTCACGCAGATCATGGCAGCGCCTTCGGTCAAGCTGCAGCTCGCCGCGATCCGCATGCTCTTCGACTGGCTCGTTATTGGCCAGATCATTCCTATGAACCCTGCCGCGGCCGTCCGCGGCCCGAAACACTCCGTCAAGAAAGGCAAGACGCCCGTCCTGTCCGCCGATGAAGCCCGTACCTTGCTCGACACGATCGAGACGAGCCACTCCCCCACTTCCCTTGTCCCCCGCATCATCGGTTTGCGCGATCGCGCCCTCATCGCCCTTCTCACCTACACCTTCGCCCGTGTCGGTGCGGCCGTCCAGATGCGCGTCGAGGATGTCTACATTCAAGGACGCCGCACCTGGATACGCCTTCATGAAAAAGGCGGCAAGATCCACGAAATGCCCTGCCACCACAACCTTGAAACATATCTGGATGCCTATATCACTGCGGCTGGCATCGCCGGCGATGCCAAAAGCCCGCTCTTCCGTACCACCCGTGGCCAGTCCGGATATCTGACTGACCGCCCCATGTCCCGTCATGACGCCTGGTACATGATCCGGCGGCGCGCCAAGGCGGCCGGCATTGCGACGAAGATAGGCTGCCACACCTTCCGCGCCACCGGCATCACTGAATATTTAAGGAATGGAGGGAAGCTCGAGATCGCGCAGCAGATGGCCAACCACGAAAGCGCCCGCACGACCGGCCTCTACGATCGCCGCAATGATCAGGTCAGTCTCGATGAAGTTGAGAGGATCTTGATTTAAGGAATCAAGCTGCCTCGTTCTTATTGATGAGCTCCATTTCTACCAGAAAACGGGAAGGATCTTTGGCCCAACCCCGGTAACTTTCTGCCCGGCTGAGCACGAGGCACTCTTTACTCCTAGTGATCGCTACAAAACACTCCCGCCGCTCCTCTTCCATTTCCGGACTCCGGTCCCCTTTTTTCTTGCTTTGAAAAGCGGGCATGATGTCTTCCGCTAGACCAATGACGTAGACAAAATCGAACTCTCTTCCTTTTGCTCCGTGTATCGTCATGAGAGTGACGGTATCCGGTTTAGGTGTGGGCTCCTTCGATCGAAATTGCAACTCCTGCAAAAACTCGTCGAGCGGCGCATTCTTTCCGATGTGGCCCGCTATATCCCGGCTTAATTCCCGCCAAGCGGCCATATCCTCGGCAAGATCGCAGTTGGCCTCAGAGCCGGCCAGTTCTTTCCCAAATTCTCCAAGGATCGCCTCAACCGCCGTTTTCGCCGCCGATGGTTCACTCGCTGAAGGAGTAAGCAGCGTCAAAAGATTCGCTTGGGAGGTATTGAGGGTTTGTCTGCCAACCGTCTCTAGCCAAGTAACAAGGTAGCTGCGTCCCGTTGTTTCAGCCTCACTAATGACTTGATCGACCGAGATAGCAGTCTCCGTCAAGCGGTTAAACGCTTCAACCAATACCGCAAGGTTGCGACGATCTAATGGGCGTGTGAGCTGCCGGAGAGCCGCAACGAGCCAGCGAAACTCCGCTGAAAGAAAGTCGTCCCGGCGCTGCGCAACGACAGACGGTACTTTCCGTTCCTGCAATGCCTTATGCATGTGGTCCAGAAGAGCCCGCGTTCTGGCCAAGACCGTTGTTTGTCCCCATATGGAGGGTCCGTGCTCAGAAATTTCCTTGGCAATCCCAACCGCTTCTTCTTCTTCCGTCCCAAAAACTCGAAGCTGAATATGCTCAGATGGTGGGTACTTCATGTCTGTCTTGCCAGCGATCAAAGGTTTTTTCGTGCTTGTCCGCTGTGCGTTGTACACTACAAGACGGTTTGCAGCTTCTACGATCGCGGCCGGACAACGATAGTTGGTCGGCAACTGGATCAACTGAGCGGAAAAATCAGCAAGGAACGATTGAATCTGCTTGTAGCTTGCACCGTTCCACTCATAAATGATCTGGTCATCATCGGCTACCGCGAAGACATTGCGGAATCCTTCTCCGGCAAGCGCGCGCACCAGCTTGTATTGGGCACGGTTCGTGTCCTGAAATTCGTCAATGAGCCAGTAAGGGTATGACCTGCGATATCGCGCAGCAATCGCGGGGAAACTCTTCAGAAGCCTGTAAGCTTCGAAGATCAGGGAATTAAAGTCCAAGGCGTTCAATCGCCGCAACTCTTCCTCATAGAGCTGATATGCCGCTGCTACCCTTTGGGGTTCATCCAGGCGCGTTAGCGCCGACTCGGCTGCCGTTGGCTCAATAAGTTGCGACTTCATACGGTCAATGAGCGCCAAGTATTTGACATCCTCTGGGCCTGTCGCTTTTCCTTCAGATTTCGCGCGCCTTAAAGCATCTTCCAGGACCGCGCGGCGATCATCGTCTGCCGAGTAGATCGCGAAATCAGGGTTGATACCAAGATGAACGCCATGCTGCCGCAAGATCTGCCCACAGAAGCTGTGAAAGGTTCCTATATTGGCTCGGTCTTCGAGGCCTGGAACAAACGTCGCGACACGGCCTTTCATTTCATCGGCAGCCTTGTTCGTAAAAGTCAGCGCGAGGACCCGAAAATTCTGTTCCCTCGAGGCATCCAACAAACGAGCGATGCGGCACGTGAGCACCTGCGTTTTCCCCGAACCTGGGCCGGCCAGAACCAGTAGAGGATCCTGATCCCATTCCACGGCCTGCCGTTGTATATCCGTTAACTTCTCTAACGCAGATTCGAGCGGAGTCACCATCAGATAAGACCTCTCAATGTCGCGATTGCCTCTCGAAAGAGCTGCGGCATCCGTTCAGCCAGCGTCACATCCGCAGCAACGCGCGTCGCAAGTTCGGCAGCGCACGCTATCTTGCTCTTCTTCAGTCGAATTTCAAGAGTCGTTCGATCGATCGTAAGGCTATCCGCTTGCCCGATGCTTTGGAGAATGGAGCGGAGCTCTGGTTCCAGTCCATCCGCTAGAAGTTGTTTTTCCAAGTTTCCGGCTGGAAGTGTCTTGCATCGCTCAACCACGACCGTTGATTCAAAACCGCGATCGGTGATTGCCTCGACGTAGTCCCGTCCGGCTTGATCGCCGTCAAAAACGGCAAGCCATGGAATCCCAAGCGCCCTTGCCAGTGCCGCAAACGTGGCTGGGTGGCCATTGTTCATTGCGTCAATCACTGAAACGCCGTGCTCGTCAAGATCGTAGCCGAGTCGGCGAGCTAGGGCGTGAACAATCAGATATTCGGCTTGCCCTTCAACAATCATCCAACGCCGTGCGAAGAATATCTCACCACGAATGCGGCGGGCGAATGTCTCCAGTGCGCGCAATTCGGCGTCCGGCATGTACAAAAGTGACTTGTCGCGTAACTCCCGCAGGACCCCATGAACCACCGCCCTTTCAGCATGGGTCCCATAGCACGTGAGCAAGTTCCGGTACGTAACCTCTTCGAGTCTTCCGCCTACCGTGAGCGTTTGTGTCGCGCGGTCATAAGTGAGATGCCCGCCCGACCCGGTCACGACAGCATCCAAAGCGGTAATGTGCGGCACTTGAGCCGAGAAACTAGGCGGAAGCCAACTTATTTCTGTTCCGTTCTCCGTCAGACGAACTAGGCGAAGATCCCGGAATGGCACATGCTGGACAAAGTATGGTGAATGCGTCGTGATGATTTTCTGTCCTGGCAGAACGCTGACGTGTGTCCATAAAGTCCGCGCCGCTTGAGGATGTAAGTGGGTTTCAGGCTCTTCAAGAGCAAGTACGGGCGTACTCTCTGCCTCATATAGCTCCGCCAGCAGATGTTCGACGAATGCCTGGAACAGGAAGATAACAGAAAGGCTTTGAACGCCCTGCCCTTGCCTCTTCAACGGAAGCCATGGCCAATCTGGTTCGTTGCGTAGGATGATTTCGGTCTTCGATAGAAGGTCCCATGAATTCAGAGGGACCATCCGAAGGTCAACGCCTCCAGCCCGGTCACGCGCCGCCACGCGCGTTGCGCCAGAAAGGGTGTTCGCGATTTCTGCGAGTCGTGGATCAGCTCGCAACAACTTGGTGTTCAAGAGATCAAGTACTTTTTGAACGCGGACCTCCAGCGCAGATGGAATTTCCATTGCCTTCAGGAGTCGTCCCCAAAACTGCGACCGTGACGTAAACTCATCCTCAGCATCACGAAGAGCACCCAGATAGAAGACAGGGATGTACTGCCAGAACCGTTCCAGGTTCATCCTTCTGGCAGACCCTCCGACAAGCGGCAACCGCGCTGCATTCAGGAAAGCCCATTGAGGTTCAAAACATCCGTCTGCGGCACTCCAAGCACAGCTCACATGGAGCGTGATAGAACTTTTCCCTGTAACAGGGTCGGACTGAACAATTTCATCGAGAGCTCGCTGCACTTCATCCGGCCATTCGCCAGGAGCTGCCTCTTCCGCGCGCAGTTCGATAGAGACACCCGGCGATGTCTTCGGATCATCCCCCTCTCTGGCAAGATGAACGTCGTATTCCGTGAACCCGGTACCGCGCTGTCCCCATCGCCGCGTAAGCGCGATGCGCACGGCATCAAGAATCGCGGTCTTACCGGCATTGTTTGGACCAACGAATACGGTGGTATCGCCAAGCTCAATATCGAGATGCTTGATGGAGCGGAAGTTATCGATCCGGAGTGCGGTGATTCTCATAGATTCATCTTCATATTTCAAACACCTTCAGCGTTCAGATTTCTTGCTCTAAAATCTGCCCGTGCTCCTTTAACCAAGCTTTTGCTTTTTCCATCGTGGGTGTATTTGCGCGGACAATGCCCCAGAACCGGGACGTGTGATTGGCTTCAATAAGGTGAGCCAGTTCGTGGACGATCACATAATCTATTACGAACATCGGCGCCTTGATAAGACGCCAGTTGAAGTTAACCGTATCCTTCACTGTGCAGGAACCCCACTGGAAACGATTATCAACAATCTTAGCCGCTCTGAAATCTACCCCTAGCGCACGCGCGTGTTTTTCCACGCGGGCGAGAATCTTTTCTTTCGCCCTCGCAATATACCAATCACGCAGAACTTCACGACGCTTAGCCTGATGCGCGGCAGGCACCAGAAATAATCGAGAAAACTCAATCTCACCGCTCGCTGTCTCGGAAACTTCAATTCGATAGTCCCGTCCGAGGTACAGAGCTGACTCTCCGTTCACCACTTCTTTGCCTGGGGCGTGTGGCCGATCATGATATTTTTGCGGATGACGCAGCTTCTCCAATATCCACTGGCGCTTGGCATCAACGACCCGACACACCTCTTCTTCAGATGTTTCCTTCGGAGCATGAACAGTAATCTTACGGTCTCGCTCGACCGTGATGGTCAGCTTCTTCCGTTTTGGCGAACGCAGGATTGTGTAATTTAATTCCATCATACGGCGTACAGGATTATGTCGTTGTTTTTTTCAGCCAACTCCATGACACGGCTGATGATATGTGTGCGATTCTGCACGAGCCCCGGCAGTTTCGAAAACTCCGGCTGTAGAAGTGTCTTTTGAATATCTGCCCTCAGTTTGTTGCGAGCAGGAATACTTTCCCAAAAACCTACCAGCTTGAGTTCACGCTCTACTTCGTCAAAGAGTTGCTGCGTGAGGGACACCAACGAAGAAATGGCGTCCTCGTCCAATTCTGCGTCGCCAAATACCTCTCTCTTCAGCATTCGGAAAATCGGCATTTGCTTCTTGCGGTGCAGCCCATAGGTCGGCTCTTTGCCCGCGTTGATGATCCGCTGACGTAGTTTCTCCAGCTCATCGAAAATCTTATTCCAGTTATCCTTGAACTCTTCAAAAATCTTCTTCAACGTCTCAGCAAAGGAGGCCTGGAGGTCGGGATCATCATCAAGCTCCACTTCCAGATGGTGGCGAATAGCGTGCTCGATCTCGGCAGCCTTCGTCTTCGTCCGGCTGCGACTCTTAACTTCTTTCTGAAAATCTTCGTCGAGGATGGAAATGGGCTCCACCTTCACTTCGATGCCTCGTGACTCAAGAAACACGTCAGTGATCTGCCGCAGTTTCGGCGGGATTCCTTTCATGCTCATACGTCCGTCGCGGAAGTGTTTTTCAGCAAGAACATTGATCTCCATCAGTGACTGGTAGTTACCCATGAAGCCGAGCGCCTCTTTGGATGGAAACACAAGATTCAAACATTTCGTGAACTTCTTAAAAAGGCTCATGAATTCGAAGCGGAGGTCTTCGTCATAGAACAGGTCGAAAAAGGCGTCGTGATCGGTGAGATCAGTGAGGCCGTGGGCTTTGAGAAATTCCATGATGGCGGCATGGCTTGCTTCGAGTTCACGTAGCTCCTCCTCGGGAAAACTCAACACATCCAGCACTTCGTTCTGTTCGCGCTCGTCATAGTTATCGAGAGCCTTCTTAAGGTGGTGGCCAACGCCCACATAATCAACGACAAAACCCTTGTCCTTTGCAGCCCCGCTCACACGGTTCACCCGCGCTATTGCTTGCAGGAGACTATGGGCAACAATGATTTTGTCGAGATACATCACTTGCTCCACCGGAGCATCAAAGCCGGTGAGCAGCATGTTATTCACGATTACAATGCCCATATCGCCAGAGACGCCTTCATCTTCTGCATCAAACGGCAGCTTAAAGCTTTTGATGCTGGTCTTATGTTTCGAACTGTCTGTATAGGGCTTCAGATGAAGCTCGTCATTGTGGCTGCCGGAAATGATCACGTCGCTCTTCAGTCTTCCAAGGCACTCCAGGTTCACGTTCTGCGGGTTCGCTTTCTTTAGGCCTTCAAGAGCCCCTGCGATAGCTGTGTCTATGTGCTTTTTGTAGCGCACGGCAGCCTCTCGGGAGGTGGCGACGATTTGCGCCTTATAGCCGTTCGGAAAGACGTGGGTCAGATAGTGGTCCACCATATCTTTCGCCTTAGCCTTGATGGTCGGCTCGGCTTCCAGGTAGGCGTCGCGCGAGCCGTAGCCGAGGATCTCCAAGCGCTGCTGGAGATTGTAGTCGCTGAAAACGTCCTGAAATGCGGTATCCATGCCCGCCTTGTCGGAAATCTCAGCGTTGTGGGTGCGACCTTCATACACGATCTCCAGCGTTACACCGTCCTCAATAGCTTGACGCATGGTGTATTTGTCGATGTACTCGCCGAAAACCCGTTCGGTCTTATCAATGGGTGTACCCGTGTAGCCAATGCGGGCAGAGTTCGGGATTCCCTTATCGAGATTGGCCCCGAGCATCGAGTATTGTGAACGATGCGCTTCGTCTGTCATCACCAGGATGTGCGGACTCGCGTTCAGTTCCGGGAAGGTTTCTTTCAAGTCCGTCTCGCGGAACTTATGGATCATCGCCATGACCAGATCTGATGAATCGGAAACCAGCAATTCCTTCAACGTCTTGATGCTATCCGCTACTTTCACGGAGAAGCCGATGCTCTGACTGGTTTCGGAAAGCTGGGTCTCAAGCTGTGTTCTGTCGGTGATGAAAATCACTTTCCATTTCGACAGCGAGGGATGGCGATACATCTCCCGCACCATAAACATCATAGTTAAGGATTTCCCGGAGCCTTGAGTGTGCCAGATGATGCCGCTGCGCTCGCGCGGGCTCTTTCCTTCCAGTAAACGCTTCACCGCTAATTTCACGGCTCGGAATTGCTGATACCGCCCTACCACCTTAATGATTTCGCCCTTGTCGCTCGTTGAGAACAGGGTAAAGCTGCGAATAATGTCCAGCAGGTTGTCGCGGTCTAACATCCCGGCCACCAGGCGTTGCTGGTCGTTGGGGCTGCTGGTACCGTGCTCCAAATCATTCAATGAACGAGGGAATGGGTCCGCCCAGCGGTAGAAATGGTTTTCGTTGTGGGTGGTGATCGTTCCAAACTTGGCCTCTTGCCGGCACGTCGTGATGACAAACTGGTTGTAGTAAAAAAGCGGCCCGCTACCCTCTCCCTTCGCCCCCCGCTGCTCGCTATAGCGCAGGATTTGGTCAATGGCTTCTGGGATGGGTTCCTTCACCTTCGGTGACTTGCATTCAATGACTACGATAGGCAAACCATTCAGGAATAGGACAATGTCCGGGATGATGTGGTACTCGGTTCCGAGAATGCGCACCTTAAACTGACAAACAGCAATGAACCGATTATTGTCCCGGTGCTTAAAATCGATAAAGCGCACCGTCGGGCTTTTCTCACCCGTCTTTCGGTTCTCGCTGACACTGGTATTTTCCAGCAACAGGTTAAAGACGTGGCGGTTATTCTGGATCAGACCCGTCGCGGGGAAACTGGCCGTGAGCTGCTTGACCACCTCCTCCACCTGATCGCCTTCCAGCCACGGGTTGATCACTTTTAACTGTTCTCGCAGCACAAGCAGCATAACCACTTCGGTGAAAGTGTCGCGGAATGTATCACTCGGCTGCTGTTTGCTATCAAGATCAATGACCTGCCATTGCAGTCCCGCCAGTTGATCGAGCAACGGTTTCTCGACGTGATTGCGCTCGTCGAGCCTGATCTCCTTGGCGGTTTTATCCGTGTTTGACATACATTTCTCGTTTAATGGGTGTCTCTGCCTGCAGCAAGGGCGTTACGCGCCTCTTGCCGGTGAGCAGGTCTTGCATGAGGCCGCCCTTTATTCTGAAAAGTTTTCTAAGAAGTTTTGTCTCTGATTCAACCGCATCGACACACTTTTCTAATCGCCGAATAATTTCTTCCTGCTCATTCCTCGGAGTTGTTGGCGGTACTGCAAGAGGAAACTGTGCCAGCTTCTCCTGTGTAAGGTGAGCTATGCTTGTCTGCGATGTAAAATCGGCGAAACGCCCAGTGATGGAAGCAAATCTCATTGCCGGCAACAAAAGTCCGGGAAGATATCGATTATTCTTTGGCCTTAATCTGTGTATAGCCTTTTGAAAGAAGCAGGGCTGTAACTCACTGCGCCACATTGCAGTACGCCCCACCTCGCCACCCTCGCATACAAGAAGATCGCCATAACACAAGGCGTACTTTTTCCTTTCGTATTCATTGAAATCCATCTCTTGAAGGTTTACTAAATCGACGCTGTCCCATTGCACATTTTTATTACCCACATACGGAGCGGGAGACTTCCCGACGGTCGCTTTCTTGCTTAACATCTTTCCGAGTTGCATATTGAAAAGATTTCCGATTGTGTCGATTTCCCACTCCATTGGTATGCGACCAAGGAGTGAGTCTTTGAACTTGTGAGTGGTTTCAGAACGCAGGTTGCCGTGTTCGTCGATACCACGAGTGAGCAGGCCCTGCATCAGACCAGTCTTGATGCGCTGCTGCTTGGCAATCAACGCCTCCGTCTGTTCAATCGCCCGATCCACGACGGAAAGAATCTCAGCGATCTTGGTTTGTTCGGGTTTTGCCGGTGCTGGAATTTTAATTTTGTAAAGCAACTCGCGAGAGAGACTCGGAACCCCAGTTGCTTCGTTCATTTGGCGCAAGTCGAGCGTTTGGAGGAAGTAGAACAGCCACTTCGGAACTGACTCAGCAAAGCCAGTCAGGTAGTAGGCTGTGTCAATCGTCCAGAATTTTCCTGTAACGAAGTGAACTCGATCAATAGTTCCTTTTCTCCCCAAAATGATCGACTCTCCGTCATGGAGGTAGGCATTACCTAGGCGTTCACTACCGCCAGTCCCGACGACAGGATAACGACCGTCAGGCGCTAGGATTGCAGCCGGTGATCGGCCGTAGTTGATGTCAGCCAAATCCCGCAGTGTCTTGACATTCCATTCCATTGGTAATGCGGCAGTCATTATTTCAAATACCCCAGCCCATTGAGAAATCCATCAAAAGCCGTGAAGGTTTCAGTCCGTGAAGACTCGAGAGTGCACCTCGATACAGCGTATTTATCCCAGAGATTTTCAACTACTTGAATGAGCCGCCGCTTCTCGGCATTGAGATAGCGCTTGAGTTCCTGGTCGGCGACATCGTGTAGCTTTTTCAGGATAAGCGTCTTGGCTTCTCCCTCGGTCAGCTTACCGCCGATGCTGGCCAAGGCATCGTCCGTTCTGGCAAGGCGGGCTTCCAAGGCTGCTTTGTCCTTTTTTAGGGCGGTGATCTTTGTCTTTTCTTCCTTATCCGCTTTATTCAGGTTAGCGAGTTTGCTATTCACCTGTTGGAGAAGCTGCTGGCTCTCGGCTTTGAACTCGTCTCCCCCGACACGTTTGAGCTGAAGTTTATGCTCCAATTCATCAGTCAAGGTCTTGAGTTCAGCTTTGTCTCCCTTGATACGTTTCTCTAGGGTAGCGATGGCGTTCTCCTGCGCTTGCAGGTTTTCGAGTTCCTTTTGCGCCGATTTACCCTTGCTGTCCTTGAGGTCGTCAATCAATTCCTTGAGCGCTTTCTTGATGACCACAGCGGTGATGGTCTCATCCTCCTCTGGCTCGTAGGCAGCGACTTCCTGCGCGGTCTCTACGGCTTCGGCCAGCTCGCTCTGAGTCTCGCTGATTTTCGTCTCCAGTTCCTCGATGACATCTGCCTCCTTCTGAAAGAAGGCGGCGATGAGATAGGCGTTAGGAATCAGGGTGTGATGCCAGCCGGTGGAGATGATCGTCTTCAGATCGTAGCGGATCTGCTGCCACCAGTTCACGAACACTCCGGCGCTCTTGAACTCATCGAGCACGCCGAGGGGAATTATTTTAGTTTTGATCGTAGTGAGCAACTCATGACGTACATCCGGCATTTTCTTGCCATCGCGTAACTTGGCAAAGTCGTTTCGAGCTATGTTCCACCAGGCTTCCAGTGCGTAGTGGTGGGCAGCCAAGGTCTTCTGCAGCGCGGCATCCCCCTCTATTGTGGTCTTGATGACAGGTTTTTCTGCGATCGTCTGGAGAAAGGCAAGGTAGCCAGGACGGTCAGGACGGAAGAATGATTTGGCTACCACCCCGAACTTTGCGAAATCGGAGTGCCTCGCCCGCACTTCGATTTCGGGAATGCCGCCGATCAGGTGGGCCTCCACATCCTCCGGCTCAGGGTCGGGTGTGTTGTCCACATAGCGGCGGATGTTGAGATTGCAGTCATGCTTATCCACAATCTCTGCCTTGTCCACAAGCCGGCTATATTTAGGTAGTTCGCGCTTTTGAGTGAAGACGAAGTCAATCTTCTCGATGTCTTCCGGACGAAGCTTGTTCTGGTTCTTGCCCTCCGCGAATTCACGGTCAGCATTGATGAAGAGCACCTTGCCACGCAGGGCATCTGGCTTGTTCTTGTTCACCACGATGACGCAGGCGGGAATGCCGGTACCGTAGAAGAGGCCCGGCGGTAAGCTGATGACGGCCTCGATCACGTCGTCGGTGATGAACAGCTCGCGGATGAGCTTTTCCTTGCCGCCCCGGAAGAGTACACCGTGAGGCATGATAGTGGCCATGTGACCATCTGGCTTGAGGCTGGCGATCATGTGCTGGACAAACATCAAGTCAGCTTTTTTGCTGGTCTCCGGGCACCATTCACGAAAGCGGGAGGGAAACTTCAGCGTGGCGCGACTGTAATTCTGCGAGAACGGAGGGTTGGCGATAACGCGATCGAATTTCCGAATCTGACCTCCATCAAGAATCTGCGGGTCCTCCAGTGTATCTCCGTTCTCAATTGTGAACCGCGTGATGTTGTGGAGGATCATATTCATGATGCAGATGGACCAGACGGTGCCGTTAGAATCCTGTCCGTAAAGCGCAAGGTCGTCCGGGTTTTCTCCCTGTTCTTCCAGATATTGGTGGCTCTGAATAAGGAAGCCACCAGAACCCACGGTCGGATCATAGATTTCATTACCCGCGCAGGGCTTCACGATCTGCACCAACAAGCGCACCACTTCGCCAGGAGTATAGAACTCACCACCCTTTTTCCCGGCGCTGTCAGCGAAGAACTTGATCAGATATTCATAAGCTGCTCCAAGGAGATCGGGAAACTCGAAGTTTTCATTTACAAGTACAAACTGGGGCTGGTTGAAGTGATCAAGCAGATCCTTCCATTTCTGGTCGGGAATTTTGGTCTTCCCTTTCACAGCGTTGAAGTCGATGTTGTTCTTTAGCACTCCAGCAAGGGCATCGTTCTCGTCTTCCACAGCCGCGATGGCCTTATTGAGCATGTTCCCGATGTCCTGCTTGAGATCCTTGAGGGCGGGAACTTCATCGCCGTTGTCATCCTTCCATGCCTCATGCCAACGAGCACGGACAGGGACGAAGAAGGTCTCGCCGTAGGAGGTCTTATCTTCAAGCAATTCCTTCAGAAGAGCAGGGGCCGTAATGTGGGCAAAGTCCTTCTTGCGAAGATGCTCTCGCTTGCGGTCGAACTCGTCAGAGAGGCGTTTAAGGAAGAGCAAACCGAAGATAAATTCCTTAAATTCAGAGGCGTCCATCTTTCCGCGAAGAATGTCAGCGGATTTGAAAAGAAAGCTTTCGAGCTGGGAGAGAGTGATTTTTTCGCGGGTCATGAAATTCTCAACATATTGCGCTCCTCAAATACCAACCGCATGCGCGAAAGTCTTCACTTTGATTTTCTTGGCCCGCTCTTCGACCTGGGCCGCATCATACTGGAACTGCAGCCGCATCCATCCCTCCGGCGTGCTGCCAAAGGCCTTGGCGAGGCGAATAGCCATATCCCAAGACAGGTCGGCGCTCCCGTTCACCAGATGGCTCAATGCCGACCGCGACACACCAAGCACCTTCGCCCCTTCGGTCACACTCAATCCGTGCGGCTCCAGACAGTCCACGCGCACCGAAAAGCCCGGATGCGGGGGGTTCTTCATTTTTAAAGTCTTCATAGCACTCTCCTTCTTCAATGGTAATCCTCTAAATTCACGTCCAGGGCCTCCCCCCTCTTCAAACGAAAAGGTAATGCGCCAGTTTGCCCTCACGGTGACGCCCCACTCCCCTCTCCGGTTTCCTTTCAGCGGATGCAGCCGGTAGGAATGGACGTTCATGTCTTCGATGACCTCCGCTTGGTGCAACCGCGCCAAAATGGCCTTAATCCGGTCCACCATATCCGGCGGCAGCTTCCGGGGGTCCTCCTCCTCGAAAAACCTTTTCAGCCCCCGGTGCCTGAAACTAACTATCATAATTCCACTGTAGCGTGTAGCGCGTCACAAGTCAACTGATTCGTTTTGCTCCATTTCACCCCTAGCCCTCCATCGCGCCTGCTTCCGATCGTAGCTCCTGCGCCGAAATGTGCAAGCCGTTTCCCGCGGATTCTGCCTCCAAGTCCGCTTGTTCCGTTCTTCCGACCATGTCTCCCCTACCCCGAGCAGGAAAACTCCGTCAGCCATAACTGCCCCGTGTCTCTCTGACAGGGCAGCAAGATTTCCGCCTCAACCGCTCCCCTGCTTTCTGTTATAGCCATTACCGCCCTACCGCCTGCGGGCTTTTCCCCTGCGCGGGGCACCGCCCACGCCAGCAAAGAGCCGCTGTCATGTTCGCTGCTGATCCCGCTCCGGTACGCCCTCCGGCCTCCGGGCTCGTCCCCCTTAAAAATGCCGCTCGGCTCTCCAGGGTTGTGAGAGAGCCAACCAACATTTTTCAAAGGGGGAACTTCATGGCTACACCAACCAGAAAACCAGCGACGGCGTTCAGGTTCGGAAACGTCAATGCCGCTGTCTGGCAGAACACCGGAGAGAAAGGACCTTTCTTCTCCGTCACCTTTTCCCGTCCCTACAAGGACGGCGCAGGCAACTGGAAAAACTCGGCTTCTTACGGTCTGAACGACCTGATGCCCTGTCATCCGTTGCCGAAATGGTGAAGGACTGGGTCCGTGGCCATTCACTGTAATCAACCTTCAAACCGGAAGCCTCTGGCGCTCATCGCCGGGGGTTTCCCCTCAACCATCAAGGAGCTACTACGATGAACACCTATACACACTTCGCTACAGTCCTTACTCAGCTTCTCGGCAGCGATACCGCTATCCGCCTTACCGTTGACGGCTACATGCCCTTGTCCGTTGAAGACATCGGACAATCGGCTGACGGCAACCGCCTGATTTCCATCTGCCATTACGGGGAACAAAACGGCGACCTTATGCGCGATCCCGACATGGTCTTTGAAGTCTGCGCCTCCCTTGCTCCCGCCACAGCTGAGCCCCTGTCCTTCAGGAACGATTACATGGGAGTGATGCAGGAAGTTTACCGCTATGACGATGACGGCAAGAAAACCGCCGTCAATCCCAAGCTGAAGCAGGATCTCATATCCTTCGGCCTCATGTGGTTTCAAAACCTGAAGGATCAGGGATTCCTCGGCAATAGCGCCAAGCGCGAGACGCTTTCAT
>Ga0207104_1077_pt1 | contig 23188 bp, 11 predicted proteins | sample Alteio_BWMinHeat_79_FD_153538 | JGI IMG/M metagenome (GOLD analysis project Ga0207104, IMG submission 153538) | Enriched cells from forest soil in Barre Woods Harvard Forest LTER site, Petersham, Massachusetts, United States -... | ecosystem: Environmental > Terrestrial > Soil > Temperate forest >...
ACCACTTTAATTGCTTTTGGAGGCATCGGAGGCCTTGCAATCGCTATTGCATCGCAAGAGGTCATTGCCAATTTCTTCAGCGGTTTAATGATTTATTTGACGCATCCTTTTGGAGTAGGAGATTGGGTTAACATTCCGGATCACAACTTGGAGGGGCATGTAGAGGAGATCGGCTGGTATATGACGCGTGTACGGACGTTTGAAAAACGACCGGTTTACGTGCCCAATTCGATTTTTTCTAAAATTTTGGTCGAAACGCCTTCCCGCATGAGTCATCGACAATTTAAGGAAAAAATAGGATTGCGGTATTCGGACATGCAAGCCGTCAGACCGATCATTGCTGATTGCATTACGATGTTGGAAACGCATGAAGCTGTCGACAAGGAGCAGAAAGTCAGCGTGCATCTAGAAGCTTTTGGCGCCTACTCCGTTGACATTCTTGTATCCGCTTATTTAACAACTGTAGATTCGGAAGAGTTCGCACTGATTAAACAAGATCTGTTGTTTAAGATCATTGACATCTTGAGCGCGCACAGCGCGGAAATGGCGTCTCCATTGACTGTGGTCGACATTCCAAACGGCATCACGCTTTTGCATCACAAATTGTAAGTTTGACGCTTTAACGCGGGCATTGGGGTCAGGCCTGACACTATGACACTTTGAGAGCGCCGTCGGCGCTCTCAAAGTGTCATAGTGTCAGGCCTGACCCCAATGCCACGTGTCGTCGCGTCAAACTTAAAACTCTATGCAATTAGACACTAGTGTGATCCATCAAACGTAAATTTGTAACCAGCCAGCGTCGCTAGCGGAACGATGATTAAAACAGTGAAAACAACAACCGCAATAAATACTGTCTTCCTTGTTTGAGGAGATTCCCGCTTCTCCCATGACATGATGCTTTCATCACAACAACTGCGAGTGGCAACGACTTTTATCGTCTTTGAGATCAATATTCCAGCAATACCCCCAGCTATGACTCCTAGCGCAACCGCCTTGCCAAACTCATGACCATTCTCTTCTTCCCTCAAGATTAGCCCTAGCGCTGCGCCTAAAGCCGCTTCAACAGAGGCTAACGACACGCCCAATAGCGTCGGATCCACTGCTATAACACTTTGAAAACAGGCTTCTATGCGCCCCTGACGTTCTGTTGAAGCCGCTGTTGCGCTATTCTCGATCAATGGAGAATGCAAGTCAACCGTACGTAAATCAGTGACGCTATCAGGACTGAGAGGTCTAGATAAATCAGTTCCGTTCATTTCTCTCCCTTTTTACTGCGAGTTTTGGATAAACGATCGCCTTCTTGCAGTCTTAATGCAAAGGTGAGCGCTTACCCCTCTCTGTGTTCTCTGTGGGCTCTGTGGTAGTTAAACAGCCTTAAAATGATTCAAATTTAAAGCTTTTTAAAGCTTTTTTTGCTTTTGACCATGCCCTATTTAATTAGAGATACGTTTGAGTTCCTGCTCGCGCACTTCACGGTTATGGAGATAAAGAAGCATTGGACTAGCAATAAAGAGCGAAGAAGCCGTGCCCACCAAAACGCCAATCGTCATCACAAGCGAGAAGGCGAAAATGGACTTGCCGCCTAGCAAGACTAAAGTGACCAGAACGACAAGCGTTGTGCCCGAAGTCATCAATGTCCGACTTAGGGTGACGTTTAACGCATGGTTGATGATGTCCGGATATGACATCTTGCGCATGATATGCAGATCTTCGCGAATTCTATCAAAAACAATAATCGTGTCATTGAGCGAATATCCAATGATTGTCATGATCGCTCCAATCACCTGCAAATCAATTTGAGCGGGAAAACCCATCCAATTAAATATCGCCAAGATTCCGACCGTAATCACCACGTCATGCACCAATCCAACGACAGCGCTGACCGCATATTTAAATTCAAAACGGAATGTGATGTAGATCAAAATGCTAAGCAGGGCGATCCCGAGAGCGATGATGGCGTTGTTGCGCATCGTATCCGAGAGTTGTCCGCTGATCACTGTCCAATTGGCGTCTAAGTGGGCTAACTGCGAAGGAGCGATTTGCAATCCAGCCGCATTCAGCGCGTCGACAACCCAAACGATCCTCGGATTTTTTTGATAATCATAAGCGAATTTTCCCTCTGACAACAGTTCCGGCATCTGATAGAAAGGGTGACCCTTTTCTTCAATTCCAACCCCCAGCTGAATCCTCAGTTGGTTGGGTTTGCTTAATTCGCGAATCTGAATATCATTGCTCGTGGCTCCATGCGTCAACAAAGCGTCCATTGCGCGCATCCGGTAAGATTCTTTAGCTTCCGGCTGCTCAACCAACTCCATGTTCAGCGAATAGCCGCCTGTAAAGTCCATGCCAAACAGAGTTTTGCGCTGCATCACGAAAAAGAAACCGCCAAGCAGCATCAAAATCAGCGACCCTAAAATCACCTTTTTAGACTGCGCCAAGAAATCAAAGCGGGTATGTCCAATGAAATGGGACATATTCAACGCTTTATTTTTTGGATTTTGAACCCAACCTGCAAAGAAGTAACGCGTCATAAACAGCGCTGTGAACATCGAAGAAAGAATGCCGATGATCAACGTAACGGCAAAGCCTTTGATCGGACCTGAATCAAATTGGATCAGGATCAGCGCCGCGATTATCGTGGTGATGTTGGAGTCGACAATGGCGCTGAAGGCTTTACGATAACCCGCTTGAATGGCGGATGCGATGCGTCCTGAAACGCTGAATTCTTCACGAATGCGTTCGAAGACGAGCACGTTGGCGTCCACCGCCATGCCAATGGTGAGCACAATGCCCGCAATGCCTGGCAAAGTCAGCGCCGCGCCAAGATTTTGCAAGACTCCCCACATGATTAAAATGTTGAAAAGCACAGCGCAAGATGCGACCACGCCGGCAAAACGATAATAACCAATCATCATCGCCACAACCAAAATCAATGCGGTAAGCGAAGCGACGACCCCCTGAGTCCTCTCTTCACGGCCCAGTTCCGGACTCACATTTTCTTCAGATAAAATACGCGGAGTAAAGCTAAGCGAGCCTGCCTTTAGATCGGCGGCCAGCTGAGTGATCTCTCTTTGTGAAAAGTGACCGCTGATCGTTGCGCCATCGCGCAAAGCGGCGCGCAGGACCGGACTGCTGATCACTTTGCCATTGAGAATGACAGCCATGCGCCAGCCATGCCCCTGGGAATAAGCTTCTTTAGGCGTGCCGGCGATTTTATCTTCAGCAAACTGCGAAGTCCATGCGTAAAAGTCATCGCGGGGACTGCCATTGCCCTTGGACCCATCATAAGAGCGCTTAACGCCGAACGTCAGAATATTGCCCTGCATCGGGTCATAACCCACTTGAACATTAGTCAAACTAGCGCCTTCCAACGCATAGTTATGAAAAACAATCAACAACGGATGCGACTGCCCTTCCCATTCCGTGAAGTCTTCTCCGCGCAGCATCGTTATCGACGACAGCGCGTCATCGAATGCATTGTTCGACGAACTGTCTTTAGGGTTCGCTAAGCGCAACCCATTGCTATACAGTTCCTTGGCATAATCGCTAATAGGACGTCTTATAGCAAGTTCGCTATTATCTCCGCCAAGGTGTTGCCAGGCGATCGCATTAACGCTGTCGATATCCTTGCGATTGGTGACTACAGCCTCATTCCAAACGCTTTGGAGAAATTGATTAACGGAACCGCGCAAATTGGGATTGCCTGTTCCAAATTTCTCATTGGCAATGTGAAAGTACATCGCAGACGCTTTAATCAGTTCCGCGGCGGAAAGATTTTGAGATCCAGGAAAATCTAAAATAATATTGTTGTTTTCGATATGAATCGTACGCTCTGAAACTCCCATATTATTTACGCGCGTATACAATTCATTGACCGCTTGCTTGATGTCATCAGGATTAGTGACCGGTCGGTTATTGCGATCGCGCAAACCGATGCGCACTGTCTTGCCTCCGGACAAGTCCAAGCCCCACTTAAGGATTTTGCGATCATCGCCGCGGAAATATTTGACAAAAGTCAATTTAAAATTTTGCCAGTATGGATTCTGAATAGGAGCTGGAACGAGATATTTGCTTGTTGCATCGAGCGACACTTGTGCGACATTATACTCTTCTTTCCACTTCAATAAATCTTCTTGGATGCGATCATCGATCTTATTAAGCGTCAGAATGCGCTGCTCGACATCTGTAAAATCCAGGACGGCGAAACGTTTGCTTCCTTTAACGACAAAATCTTCCCGCGTCGCCTTCAGCAAATTGCTATAATAATCATCGAGTTCATAAATATAGTCTTTCCGATAGGCCGGATCCATCCCAAAGGAGGCCCCTGCGTAACCAATGAAACCGCGCTGCTGTAGAAGCGCATTAAGTTGTTTGATCTCTTCCAACGATCCTTGCGCTTCAAGATCATCAGCAGGCGCTTGTTTATATTTCTGCATAACGGCGTCCATGCCGCGAGCGATCACATAAATCGAACCTGTGCGAAAGCCCATCGGAGGAGCCTCCGCATACATAGCCGGAGCGTATACGACCAATCCCAACCGCTGCTCTTCAGGCTTGAGAACTTTGTATTGATCATAGGTGAAGATAGGATATGTTTCTCGATTGAGATCCGCATGTTTCGTTACCCACGTTTGGCGCAATTGATCTGCGATCTGCCGGCTCTCTTTCGCCGCCAAATATCCAAGGTCAAAGGTCAATAAACTTTTACTATTCGTCAACGTATTGAGACTGACAGCAAAGGAGTCTCCATCCGGAATAATCGTTTCATCAGATGAATGCGTCGCGCGTGCAATATCATTAATGACAAATTGATTCAGCCTGTCTTTTAATAAATCGCCCTCTTCACCGCGTGCGGCGGCAAGGCGAATTTCCTGCACTTCCGGATAGAAATTAAATAAAATTTTATCGTTTCCCCAATCGATCACCAACGCCTTGATATAGGGATTGCGACCCCCTAAGTCTAAAATTTGGAGCCTATCGCGCGGATCAATTTTTTGAGCGCTTTGCGCCAAAGCTTCCTGCGCGGATTTTTCATTAAGCGGTTTGCCGGCGCTTTTAAATTGCGTCATATTCGTTTGAATCAATGTGATGGCGGATTCCAACGTTTTCCGCTGACTATCTAGTAGAGCGATGCGCTCCTCTTTTGACGAATCAGTGAACTCCCCTTGCGCCTTCAAAGATTTTTGCTCTTGCAATAATTTATCTTTCTGAGCGGCAAGACCGACCTTTAACGTTTCCGCCCGTGCAATAAACTTTTGGATCAAAGACTGCGCTTCGTCCCGATTATTCAGAGAAAAACGCGCATAATAACGTTTGGCGATCGGGTTGCTGACGCCGAAGGCGCCATCCATTTCGAGAATTTCTTTTGCAACAGAAAGAACCATTTCATCGTACTGAGGATTCGTAGGATTGTCAGCGATCGCTGCAAGCTGCAAGGCCTCGCCGCTAGGTCCTCCAAGGGCTAGAGCCAACTGGACAACACGATCGTACACGACGCTTCGATAGAGCGGAGTCAGGCTCCCATTCGCTTCATACTTTGGAGAAAAATGAAACAGCTTATTCATTTCGTTTGAGTCAAGCCGCACATTGATCTGACGTGCGACGAGAGCCTTTAAGTTATCGCTTTCAGATGTCTGTGGATGCAGTTCCAGCTGCGCCGGAACAAAAGGAACAAGCGCGCCTGCGCGCGGTAAAAAACGTTTGAAGAGCTCCGCCTCTTTCGCATTGGCGAACGACACTTCAAATAAACCCGGGTTTTGAGTTTGCAATTGGATCGACGTCGGCTTGACGCCTAGAAGACGACAAAAAGAAGCCAACCATTCTTTGGAGTCCTCCGCCAAGCGATCTACGCGTTCCACTATGAGTTCCGACACGTTCTCCGCGCGAGAACTATCTATCGGAGCCTTTAAAGGCTTTGTATAATAGAATATCGTGGGTAGAATATTGTAGAGTGTTAAAACCAACACCGCAAAAATCAGATACAACTGCCAGCGCTTTTGTCTTTCCATGACGTCCTTTAGCCGTTACTTTGTTTTATATACTTATTGAAGCACGATAACAAATTCACCTTCATTCTGTCCAATAAAAAATCTCTATATGTCGCGCAGCGTGTGGAGTGCGTGCGACTTGTCGCCGCTTTGGCAGACCTCGACTTGTCGAGGTCGAGCCGTAAATTTAAAATATCCAAAAGTTGGCGTTTGAACGATAAATAGGTCATACTGTCGATAGCAAAACGCTGTCAAGGTCAACGTTACGCTAGCTTTTAGGTGTTTTAGATTCACGCTTCGGCCTCGACAAGTCGAGGCCTGCCAAAGCGGCGACAAGTCGCACGCACTCCACACGCTGCGCGAAGGGATAATAAAAAAATGATTCAATGTGATCCGTTTGCGCCCGCTTTTGGAAGAAGGATAATCAAATCTTTCATGATGTTGTAGGCCTCTGTCAACTGAAGATCCTCTTGCCCGAATTGTCCAAACTCCACTTCCTCAGACTCGTTATTGGCCTCTTTTTTTAACTCCTTGAGAAATTTCTGATAGTTTTTGCTGTGCGCAATGCGGTAAGCGACGTTGGACTTCAGCGTTTCCATATATGGTTGATAGGTCGTTAATTTGGGCTGCAAATCAAATTTGTACAACATCCGAATTTTGTTGCGCTGTGTGAAAGGAACATCCGACAAGTCGTCATCAAAATTTTCCTTAATTTGATCGTTTTGCAAAGGATATTCTTCATACTGTTCACCTATTTCAGTCGCGGAAAGCGGCCCCTCAACGACAATATCCGACTGCACGCCTTTCAATTGCGGCGTTTTGCCCGAAACCGTGTAGTATTTGCCCCGCGTCACCTTATATTCTCCTTCAGGATTAACCACGGAATTCTGATTGGCGTTAAGCGTAAACGTTTGGAAAGTCCCTTTGCCGAAAGTGTGATCGTCCCCAACCAACAACGCTCGCCCATAATCTTGCAAAGCCTGAGCCACAATCTCCGAAGCTGATGCGCTAGCCCGATTAACCAACACCTCCAAGGGGCCGTCCCAAATGGTTTTTCCATCCAAATCGCGTAAATGCTGCACTGTTCCGGTCGAATCCTTAATCGATACGACAACTCCTTTCGTAATAAACAATCCTGCAACTTCCACGGCTTGAGAGAGCATCCCGCCTGTATTATAACGCAGATCGAGGATGAGTCCTTTTAACTTGTGATCGCGCTCCAGCTCATGAACCGCTTGAGTGATGTCCCCTGACGAAGAGCTTTCCGGGTCTTGATAAAATGAAAAAAGGCGAATGTAACCGATGATTCCATCGCCGAAAGGCTCGTAGGATACTTCGTAGCGCATCTCCTTCAAAACCACTTCCCCTCGATGCACCACGACGTCCACTTTTTCCTCTTTTGTCTTCTCGCCCTCATCGCCCTCTTTGATTTCACGAATAACGGTTAATGTCACTGGGGTGTTCTTCTCGCCGCGAATCAATTCTACAGCGTCCACAATATCCATTCCCACTACAGGCTCGCCGTTGACTGCAATGATGCGGTCTTTTACTTTAAGCTCTTTTTCCTGAGCGGCCGGCCCGCCCTCAATGATTTTAACTACTGTAAATCCATTTAAGTCATCGCGCAGCTGCGCTCCGATGCCAAATAACCGCTGTTGAACATTAATCATGAATTGAGCGGCTTCATCGGGCGTAAAATATGAAGTATGCGCATCCAAGGCGGAGGCCGTCGCCTTAAGGACATTCGTAAGAATCAATCGAATATGCCGGTCAGGATCGGTGGCAAGGACCTCTTCTTCGTGCCTTAGCCGATGTTTTTCAATCCGTTGCAACGCCTTGTCCTTTAAATCTTCATTCAATTTCTGCGATGTTTCAATCTGCAACGCCTTAATGCGCCCTAAACGGGTCAATAATTCCTCTTCCGTTTGCGCCCATTTCATATCCTTAAATTCGTTAGGATTAACGTGCTTCGGCAGATCTTCTTCATGAATTTGTTTTTCCAAAATACGTCGTCGCTGGATTGCAGGAGCCATCGCATTTTGGATCTGTTCAAATGCGGTGAACTTACTGTGTTTATAGTCATCCAAAATTTGTTCTAATAAAGCATCGGAAGGGTGAAGCCACTGCTGAATATCAGGTTCAATGAAATACATCTTATTTGGATCCAACTCTTCGATGTAATTCTTTAAAGCCCTTTTAACTAATTCAGGAGTCAACTCGTGGTAGGTCGCATGCGCTTTCATGATCTCATCAAGTTTATTAGTCACAATAGTTGGCGTAAGCTGAGGCAATTTCGCTTCCACCGTCCATGGAGACAAAAATAAAACAACGAAAAAAACAACACGCTGGCAAAACATCTTTATCATAAACTGTAACGATTCCCTCATGTAAATGACCTTTAATTGAGTATATGCGAGAGAAAAGGTTTTGCGCCATGTAATTTGGCCTTGTTCACCTTTTCGGTCACCAGAATCCTCTCTCTGTGCGCTCTGTGATCTCTGTGGTTGGTAAAAACGTTTCAAGCTTTTTTATCAACCACAGAGATCACAGAGCGCACAGAGAGGTGACCGAATTCTTTCTTAGTAAAGGTGAACAAGGCCGAATTTTTTTATCAACCACAGAGATCACAGAGAGGTGACCGAGTTCTTTCTTAGTAAAGGTGAATAAGACCATGTAATTTCACAGCCCTGAAAAATGAGATTTTTTTTAAAAAATATAAAAAAGCCTTGATTTCAATTCTTTATTATGCAAGAATGGGACCATAAACCTGGAATTTTGTATTTCTAAGAAGGAAATACGCAATTCAATCTTTCTAATCCTTCTTGTTTGGATTAAAAGAAAAAACTTAAAATTTGAATGTTTTTAAATATAAAGGAGAACAAAAATGAATAATAATAGTAAACAATCAGACAAATTTGACCCAAAATTGGTGTCAATTACCGAAGCCGCCAAAATCAATGATGTAACACGGCAGGCTATCTATGTTGCAATTAAATTAAATAAACTAAAGGCGAGAAAAGAAACCACCCGTTGGACAATTCATCTCGATGATTTAGAAGATTATCGCAACCAGAAGTATTCACGCGCTAAATCGCGCTTTCAGGGCGAATTAATTTTTGACAACACAAAGGGATATTACTCTGTAAATCAAGCGGCTCGCATGCTTAGCGTGCCAGCTCAAAAGATTTACTATGCCACCCGCATCGGCGCGCTAAGAGCTCACCGTAAAGGCGCGGCTTGGGTGATCCATACTGAGGATCTAAGAGAATATTCAGAAAAATTAAAGAATAAAGTGAACCTCAAAGCTTCAGTAGTCGCTGTCGCTTAAGGCTCTTTTGTTAGATTTACGCCTTCGGCATCGCCGAAGGCGTTTTTTTTTGGCCTTGTTCACCTTTACTAAGAAAGAACTCGGTCACCTCTCTGTTTTCAAACGCACCACCAATAAGGCTCTTTAAATATGACAGTTCGCGTACGCATCGCTCCATCTCCCACCGGAGACCCCCATGTAGGAACAGCTTACATGGCGCTTTTCAACATGATCTTTGCACGACATCATAAAGGCAAATTCATCTTGCGCATCGAAGACACCGACCGCACACGCAGTCGTCCGGAATATGAACAAAGCATCTACGAGGCATTGCATTGGTGCGGAATGGAATGGGATGAAGGTCCTGATAAAGGAGGCCCTTTTGGCCCCTATCGTCAATCGGAACGTTTTGATATTTACAAAGAATATGCGCATAAATTAGTGGACTGCGGCCGCGCTTACGAGTGTTTTTGCACGCCCCAGGAATTAGATGAAATGCGCGAATTAGCCGCTAAAACAGGCTCCCGTCAAGGATATGATCGCCGCTGCCGCAATCTAAGCCCTGCAGAGATCGCTCAACGCAAGGCGGACGGCCTTTCTTCCGTTATTCGCCTCAAAATGCCTCTGACCGGCGAATGCCGCTATGATGACGCCATCAAAGGATCCATATCGGCTCCATGGGCGGATGTGGATGATCAGGTTCTCCAGAAATCCGATGGCTTTCCCACTTATCACCTGGCCAATGTCGTCGATGATCATCTGATGGAAATTTCTCATGTCATCCGCGGAGACGAATGGATGAGTTCCACGCCAAAGCACATCTACCTTTACGAAGCCTTTGGATGGAAGCCTCCCACATTTATGCATATGCCCCTGCTATTAGGTAAAGACGGTAAAAAATTATCCAAGCGTAAAAATCCCACTTCGATCTTCTTCTACCGAGACAGCGGTTATCTTCCCGAAGCTTTTATGAATTTCCTAACCCTGATGGGCTACAGCATGCCCGGAGACCGCGAAGTGTATCCGTTGGATGACATCATCAAGGAATTCGATGCGAAGCGGATAGGCGTTTCCGGCGCTGTCTTTGACATTCAGAAACTTGACTGGATCAATCAGCAATATTTGATCAAGAACATACCGCAAGATAAGCTGTGGGATCGATTGAAGGCGTGGAATTTTAATGACGAGTTCATGAATCGCCTCATGCCGTTATGCCATACGCGCATCAAAACATTCAGCGACTTCATCGAACTGTGCGATTTCCTCTTTATAAGTCATTTGAAATATTCTCAAGAGCTTTTTACAATCAAAGGGCACACCCCTGAACAGGCTTGTTGTCTGCTGCAGGCGATGATTTGGCAAATGGACGAACAGGAAAATTGGAAAAGCGATGGAGTGAATGCGGCTTCACGCGCTGTGGCGGATCTCTTTGGCGTCAACCATAAAAAGGCGATCATGCCGCTGCTCTTTGGAAGCTTAATGGGTAAAAGCCAAGGGCTTCCCCTTTTTGACTCAGCCGATATTTTGGGCAAAGACCGTACGCGCGTCAGGCTGCTCAATTCGATCGCCTTTTTGGGAGGCATTCCCAACAAAAAGATGGACCGCCTGAAAAAATGCTGGACAGCCCGCAATTGCAAGGAGCTGATGCAACCCGAGACAACGGAAGTGTGAACCACCCTGATCCTTACACACAAAGAGCGGGCATTGGGGTCAGGCCTGACACTATGACACTTTAAGAGCGCCGACGGCGCTCTTAAAGTGTCATAGCGTCAGGCCTGACCCCAATGCCACGCGTCGTCGCGTCAAATTTTAAAGGTAACAAGGCCATCCCGGCCTTGAATGTATCAAAGCGTCAAACTCACCTTTGCATGTTGTCCAAAATTTTGCACGTCCTTAAAAAGTCATGGCAAGGCGAAGTCTGAAAAGGTAACCAGGCCGTCTCGGCCATAGGCATCAACCTAAAAATAACATAAATAATGGCATCTACGTTCACATGAAAACAAACATTTAATAAGAATATCGTTTCAGCATATACAAGAATGGGTTTCTCAAGTATAAAATTGTTTTCCATCAAAGAAACAAATATACAGGAGAAACCCAAATGGCAAGTGTAACAAATAGAAAGGCCCGTCGTCAAAGAGAAAGGAAAGCTAAGAGAATTCAAGCTTTGCACCGCAAACTTCGGCAGCGTACCAAACAGTGGAAAGGAAAAAAGTTAACACAAGAAGAGAAAAAAATTCGTTCTGAAAAACTAAAAAAAAGAATCGAAGAAAAAAAGAAAAATAAAGAACTGGAAAATAAAATTACACAAAATGAAGCGTTTAATAAAATTATATATAGCTGTTTCGAATCTGAAGGTTTGATGTCACTAGCTAAGAAAGTAGGTTTCATAAAAAGGAGCAGTGCAGAAATCACGGCTTTTGCCTTTGTCTACATTATGAGTTTTGGCTTTGTTGGTTGGGGAACCATATCCCTTGACTGCCTTACGTCATCATTGGCGAAACTTTTTAATGTCAGAATTACTGCTCAAGGCTTATCAAAAAGAATTAATAGGAAAGAGTCAGCTGTTTTTTTAGAAAAAGTTCTTTTTACTCTCATGAACGCACAAATGAAATTTAAATTAAAAAATAAATACGAAAAAATATTCAACGCATTTTCCGCAGTAGCAATAGAGGATAGCTCTCAAATAACTCTAAATGAAGCTATGTCAGGATCATATCAAGGCTCTGGTGGCGGTGCTAGCAAAGCCTGCGTTAAACTTAATTTTATATTTGATATAAAATCATTCGTTGTTTTGGGGGTAAAAAAAACCAGTGGTATAGTTTCAGATACGGCGAATTGTTTAGAAATTTTAAAACACGTAAAATTTGGAATGCTGATTATAAGAGATTTAGGTTATTTTTCTTTAGAATCTTTTAAAAAAATCGGCGAAGCTGGGGCTTTTTATATTTCACGATTATCAATGAGTGTGAATGTTTATCTAAACGAAGAAGACGAAACCCCTCTAAATGTCATCGAATATTTAGAAGAAATGAAAAAGAAGAAAATAAAAATGATCGATATTCCTGTTTTTTTAGGAAAAGGAAAATTAAAATCAAGAATGATTGCTGTAGGGGTTCCAGAAAAAGTCGTAAAACAAAGAAAAGAAAGATATAAAAAAGACAACAAAAAAGAAGCATCCCAGTTATACATGCGATGGAGTGGTTTTTCAATATTTGTTTCTAATATACCAGCTAATATTATCACAGGAGAATTTATAATAGTTTTTTACAAAATTCGCTGGCAAATTGAATTGATTTTCAAAAATTTCAAATCAAATCTAGAACTCGATAAGCTCAAAGGTATCAATAGACACCGTATCGACTGTTTGATATATGGCAAACTCATTGTTATCCTGACATCGGTAGGTATTCACCAATTTGCAGTGAATATTGCCAAAGACAAAGAGGTGAGTGGAGATAAGTTGACAAAATGGTTGAAGGTGGAAAATCGCTTTCAACGGGCGGTAGAAACTGGTAACTTTGAAGAACTTTTAGCATCATTAGAACAGGAAATTCATCTCGTCTGTAAACAAAAGCGAACCAGAAAAACCACTTTGGAACAAATTGAAGCCCTTATTGAACGAGAACAAGAAGGCATTAAAGAGAACCAAGTTCTCTTATGTGCATAAACGATCATTATTGGGAAAACGCTTGCTAGACTTAACAACAATTGGTTTTTATATGTAATTTTTAGGTTGATGCCTATGGGCGTCCCGCCCTGGCTACCTTCCTTGGCTCTTCACTTTTAATTGCACCCGAGCCAATATCAGCTTTTATGAGTGGTTTATAATGTTGTAACTTGTTACACTTCGCGTCGCCTATTTGTTCATAGGTCTAATTTTGGCGTCGTTTTTTCAAATACATCGTACAACCACCCCCATCCGGGGGTGGTTGATGTGTTTGAAAAACGGGCCAAAATTAGGGGGGATAAAACCAAGCTGATTTTCTTCGAAAATCGGTCATTCGTTTCAGCCCAGGCCTGACCCCAAAATACGCGCCAAAGCGTCAATGTCAGAGCAAAGGAGAGAAAATGTCTATTCAGCAAGGCTATTCACCCGCCCAGCGTGAAACAGCGGATATGTTGCAAGAAGGAATGAATCTAATAAAGATCGCCGCACTTCCAATAAATGTAATTGCAAATGTGTCTACCGATGCAGTTAGTATGGTTTGCCAAGCTCACCCTACCCTCGCAAAAGGTTGCTCAAATCTTACTGATGTCAGCTCAAAAATCCTGGCCAATGTCGCAAAATTGACTCCTGAGCCACTGCAATCTCTTGGTCGACAAGTTGATTCCCTTGAGGAGCAGGCTGAGCAAAACAAAGAACGGGCTGCGCAGCATATCGAGAACACATATGGAATTCCTTCTCAGGAGACTCGCCAATCTTATGATAATTTGGAGCTGCTCGCTTTGGCGGGGTTGGGTAAAGCCATTCACACAATAAAAACAAGGAAGCCTGCAAAAACTAAATTCAACGGTCGCATTGATCAATCTAGAGGATATAGAGAATCGGTCAAAGATTTTATGCACCCCCCGAAAGAATTTAATGGAAAATTCAGTCAAGATGTTCTCCTTGCGCGCTACCATGATGCGTCGAGCAAAAAGTCTTCTCATAACTGGTGGATGCCAATCAGCCAAGGAAACAAGATGCACACCATGGACGAGGTGATGGATCGGACAGCTCTTCTATCTCGCTGGTGTGACCGGTCGCATGTCTCGGTTGCGCGCATTCCGGCGGGAGCGCCTATTCGTTTTCTGCATGGAAAAGCCCAAATGAAAATTGATACGGCCACTGGCGAAACGCGCCCAGGAGGTGGAGTTCAATACCGTTTTGAGGATTTCGATCCAAACTGGGTTGTGGAAACCAGACCACTACCCGCTTCTAGATACAATCAGGATAGGATCGTCGCTGACTTTAAAAGACACGGCGACGAAATGATCGAATTCTTAAAGCCTCGTATTGAAGCGCACCGTCAAATTGCCGCCTTAGAGAGCGAAAGCAAGTTGGAATCCTCGCAAAAAGGCATCGAAGCGATACATGAAAAAATTTCTCAGCTGGATCAATATGATGTCGCATGTGCGGCCATGAGTAATGGTTTTCAAGCGGCAGGGAATATCGCCAAGCTGCTCGGAAATGCAAAGGCGGGAGAAAAAATAATTAGATATGGAGAAGGCGCCGTACAGTTTATGAATCATGTGCAAACACTTGCTACGGTCAAAACAGCTGTAACGACAGCGCTTTCAGGAGGAGCCTCTTTTGGCATGTTGGCGTCCGCGGCGATACCTGTTCTGGGTCTTGCTTCAGCGGCTTTGACAATTGGATCATTATTTAAACATAAAGACAGCAAACAGGGCGGCGGTCAAGGCAATGACGGCATGGTCGTCATCATGGCGGCAATCCAACAGATGCATAAGGCTCTTTCAGAACAGATTTCTCAACTGCATTATGATGTGATGATGCGTTTTGATCGAGTTGAATGCAAAGTGGATCGCTCCTATCTCCACATGATGCAAGCTTTTCTTGCCGCAAACAGACAAATCAACGATGTTAAGACCACTGTATTATATTCTTTGGGGCATATCGAAAGCGATCTTCAGCGGCAGCATATCATCATGAACGCAAAAATGGACGCCATGCTTCTGAAGGACACGTTGACAACCTGTGCAAATATTGAAAATCATTCTTCGCGCTATGGAACGCTTAGCGCAATCCCACATAAAAAATTCATTAATTATGTTGAGATTTTGGAAAACTCCCTCCTAGGAAAAGCTTGTTCTCATAAAAATTTTAATGGCGGATTGGTTTCTGATTTTTCATCCAGGCGGTTAAATGAGATGCTTGAAGGCATAAAGGCGGAAAGCTTATATGGCTATTTAGCAGCCTATATGATTCATGAAATGGAGATTCGAGAATTAAACTCCATTAATCCTGATCAATTGCCGAATATCGGATTGTGGATTGGAGTAGTGGATCACTACTTGAACTTGCGTTCCATGAAACATGATCCAAATTATGATCGAAATGGCATCCAGATTGATAAAATAATCGAATCGGGAGAGTGTATAGTAAATTTTATTGAAAAGATTCCCCTTTCCGTCTTCACAAAGCTTTTAAAGACCCATGAAGCTAATCATAAAAAAGTTTACGGAATGGTTCAGCAAGTTTTAACCAAAAAAGGCGATGCGCTTTCCGAAGATGTTCTTAAATCTTTCCAAGAGATGAATTCCAAATCCTTACAGACATGTCCCAAAGTGCAATCTCAGCTTGGCTATACGGTGTCAGAGGCCGCCAACTGTAATTTGCAAACTATTTATAATTTAAGTTTCCAATCGTTTCAGGAAAAGCTTTCTCAATTCCGAAAAAAAATAGAAACAGAACATCACCATAAATGGGATCTTTCCAGTGAGTCTCCATCAAATTCCTATTTAACAGCTTTTTTAATCCCCGCTAAAAATGAAAAGTGGAATTTTCCACCTCTAAGCGCATCAAAAGCGCATTTCCATTTTGCTGAAATTCCTAAAGCGTTGTTGGATGCCCAACGACTTCAGTTAGGAACAATTGAATTTATCTATGAGGTTGAGGGAATGAATGATCTTGAACTTCGAGCATTTCCTCAATCTTTGGATTTAGTGGTTACGATTCAATTTAAAAAGAAAGATTCTTCTTCTTTTCCTATTTTTATTGAAAGGTACACATGCAAGTCATCAATTCCCAACAGTAAGGCATTTTATTTCCCACAATTTTCTGAGATGACTATCGATATTCATAACCGGTATCCATTGTTCACTCAAGATCATACTCGCAAACAGGTTCAGAGGCAACATACGGCTAAAGACAGAAGCGCAATTGTTTTGTGGGAAAGCTTCAATGAGGCAAGTCATTTCACAAAAATTTCGTCTGTGGCCGATGCGGAATTAGAGGGAAATTGCAAGCGCATCACAGAGATGAATAATGAAAAGCTGAATTCATTGCATAAGGAAGCTGTTTTGCCGCTGCTCGACAGAGGAACAGCTGTTGGAATAGAATTTGATCAAGCTCTAGAGGATCTTAATGCCTCTTATCTACTTCTTAAAACCCTTACTGCAATTGTAGGTTATAATGAAGAGATGCAGCGGAGCCTTGAATCATCCTGCATGAATAAGCAAAAAATCATCGCCCTCATTAAAGAAGAGGTCCAAAAGCCTTTGTCATATCGTCTGGATGAAAGTTTTCTCCAAATTGAGCGGCAAATGACTGAAAATTTCTCATCAAGGCTTAGTCCAACTATTGAAGCCATTCGACGTCAGCTTGTGCAGCTTGCACATCTTCATTTAAGCAGGCAAGAAGGAGAAGAAAAGGAAAACACCGAGTCAATGAAAACGAAAAAGAAAACTGAAAGTAAGGCTGTTGTCCGGTTAACTAAAGAAGTTGCGGATTTAAAGGATCAGCAAGCGAGAATGATGGCTCTTATGACAAAAATGTACGAACAAATGCAGCAAAAATAGAATATTGTTGGGGTATTTTTGGGGTCAGGCCTCGCGTGTATTATCTTCAATGTTTTTTTGCCTACAAAGCAGGGCGGGACGCCCTGGCTACTTTCCTTAGCCTCTCACTTTTAATTGCACCCGAAAATATTTATACCTCTCGACTTAATATATTTTTTTAGATATACTATGGGAAAATTTTAAAAGGAAATCCCCCGTGATTGTGAGATGCATCTTCAATACAGCTTTTTTAGGAGCTCTGTTGACATTTTCACCGCTGATAAGAGCAGTGGAAGAGCCAGTCCATTCTACAATAACATTTGAAGAAGCTCTTAAGCGCACTCTATCGCAGTCGCCTACGCTTAAAACAAGCCAGGCCGAGATTGAAGAGCGGGAAGGAGAGCGCATTCAAAGCGGAATTTATCCCAACCCGTTTTTTTCCTACAGCGTGGAAAATGTGCTGGGAAACAAACATTGGAAAGGTTGGGAGGCAGCGGAATCGCGTTACGAAGTCGCTCAGCTGGTGGAAATCGGCGGACAAAGAGGGCATCGGTCCAAGGCTGCGCTCTACCGGTATTATGCGGCGCAAGCGGAATACGCCTCTGTGCAACTCGGCCTTGTCAATGAACTCAAGCAGTCTTTTCTAGAAGTCGTCGCAGCGCAAGAACTTTTAGAGCTGGCGACGCAGCAGCGAAAAACATCAGAAGAAGCTCTCAAAGCTGTTCACGCTAAAGTTGAAGCCGGTAAAGTTTCTCCAATAGAAAAAAATAAGGCGATGCTCGCCGCCGCCAACAGCGAGCTGGTTTTGCAGAAAGCTCATGTCGATCTGGATGCGGCTAGGCACAGGCTGTCTCTCCTTTGGGGCTCGCCATGTCCCGACTTTGATCGGGCGGAATATCCCTTTTTTCAAGTCGATTGCCCAAATTCTTTCCAACAATGCCTTGTCGAAAATAAAGATAATCCTGAATTAATCAAATCAGAGTTTAATCAACTAGCTGCAAGCGAAGAGCTTGCGTTGGAAAATTCCCTGCGCATTCCAGATGTGATCGTAACTGTCGGTTATAAAACAGTGCAGAACACAAACGAGCAAGGGATGATTCTCGGAGCCTCGTTCCCGCTTCCTTTATTTGATCGCAATCAAGGAAATATTCATAGAGGGCGGGCGGAAACATGCCGCTTGGCGAATCAATATATCGAAAAACAACTGCAGCTTGAAAGCAAGCTTTTGCTGTTGCATAAAGAAGCGACGCGGGCCTATGACGAGGCGATGCAGTTGAAGACGACCCTGCTTCAGCTGGCTCATGAGTCTTTCACTTTCGCCCGCGATGGATATAACGAAGGAAAATTTGAGTATCTTGATCTGCTGGATTCTCAAAGAACGCTCTTTGATGCACAGGCAAGGTACATACAAGCATTATTAAATTTTTTTAAAAAAGAAGCGGATATTGAATATCTAACCCTTTAGGCTTTATGAAAAAAAATAAGAGTATTGGATTTTTATTGTTGGGTCTTTTATTGCTGGCTTCTTTTGGAGCATGGTGGGGGCTGTCCAGTCGTCCACAGCAAGAGAGCGCGGTTTCCGTCGATTCAGCGTCAGACGCGCTTGATGTTGTGGAAATGGATGCCGATAAAGCGCAACTTCATGGGATCACGACAAAAAAATCAGGTCCAGGAACGCTCATGGTCACTCTTTTTTCACGGGGAAAAATCGTGATGCATCCCGATCGGTTTGCACATATTTTGCCAAAGGTTCCTGGCGTGGCTAGGGAAGCCAGAAAAAATATGGGCGACGCTGTGGAAAAGGACGAGGTGATAGCGGTTCTGGAAAGTCGCGAGATGGCGGACATCAAAGCGGATTACCTAGCGGCCTTGGAAAAAGAAAAGTTGGCCTCTTCGCTCTTTGAACGCGAAGCGCGTTTATATGATAAAAAAGTTTCATCTGAACAGGAATTTCTTAACTCGAAATTTTCTTTCGAAGGAGCGAAAATCAACGCCCAATTGGCAAGGCAGAAACTTTTTGCAATTGGTCTTTCTGAAAAAGAGATCTCTCAAATGGCGAATCAAAGCGACGCCGATTTCCGCTTGTACGAAATACGCGCTCCGATAGGGGGCGCAGTGATTGATCGCCATATCACTTATGGAGAATACATCGAAGACACGACGCCCATCTATGAAATCGCTGATCTGAGCCGCGTCTGGGTCGAAATTGGCGTTTACCCAAAAGATCTTGGAAAGGTTAAGGAGGGGCAAATCGTGACGATCAGCCATCCAAACGACCAATTATCCGCTCAGGGAAAAATCATTTATCTGAGTCCTGTTATTGCGGAAGATACGATCACGGCGAAGGCTGTGGCTGAATTAGAGAATCTGAATGGCGAGTGGAAGCCTGGATCTTTTGTCAAAGTGGAAATTTTGACGGATCATATTGCGGCTCCGGTTATTGTTTCCAAGGAATCTGTTCAAATAGTCGATGGAGAAGCCGTTGTCTTCATACGGACTCCGGAAGGCTTTCAGAAAAATCAAGTGCAGCTGGGTCAATGCGATAATCACAACATAGAGATAATCGCCGGCCTTGAACCTGGCGTCGACTACGCTGCAACGGAAACATTCCTACTTAAAGCGGACCTTGGAAAGGATTCAGTGGAGCATGGCGACTAATGATTGAAAAAATTTTAAAGTTTTCACTGCACTACCCTTTAGCGATTATCGTTCTCACGCTTGCAGCGTCGGGATTAGGAATCTATTCTTTTACAAAATTGCCCATCGACGCCGTGCCTGACATTACGAATAATCAAGTTCAAATCAACACGATGCTTCCTGGTTATTCTCCCACGCAAATGGAGAAACAGGTGACTTATGTCATCGAAACAGGTCTTGCAGGAATTCCAGGACTGGAAACAACCCGTTCCTTGACGCGCAACGGTTTTTCCCAGGTGACAGCGATTTTTGATGAAGATGTAAGCGTCTACTTCGCCCGCCAGCAAATCAACGAGAGAATGCGTGAAATTAAGGATGAGCTCCCAGAGGGCGCTGAACCTAAGATGGGCCCCATCTCCACCGGTCTTGGCGAAGTCTATATGTGGACCGTTGACTACCGAAACGGCGTTGCAAAAAACGGTTCGCCGGGTCTTCAAACCGACGGTTCCTACCTCACTCCGGAAGGGCAGCTTCTTAAAACCGAGATAGAAAAGGCCTCATTTCTTAGAACCGTGCAAGATTGGATCGTCAAACCTCAGCTCAAAGGAGTGAAAGGATTAGCAGGCGTTGATTCGATCGGAGGATATGTCCGCCAATATAACGTGGAACCGAATCTCGATCAGATGATCGCCTTAGGTTTAGGTTTTGAAGAGATCATATCCGCATTGCGCCGAAATAATCAGAGCATCGGCCCAGGGTATGTTGAAAAACAGGGAGAATCCTTTTTAATTAAATCCGATGAACGCATCGAATCGCCTGGTCAAATTGAAAATATCGTGATTGCAACGCGCGATGGAATTCCCATTCGGGTGAAAGATATCGCTGAAGTGCGGATCGGCAAAGAGATGCGGACAGGCAGCGCAACAAAGAATGGTCACGAAGCCGTGGTGGGAACCGCCATGATGCTGATCGGCGAAAACAGCCGCACTGTCGCTCAGGCTGTCGATGAAAAGCTTCAAGAGATCAATCGGACGCTTCCGCCGGATATCGAGGTCAACTCGGTTTTAAATCGCAAAAAACTTGTGAATTCAACAATTGATACGGTCGCTAAAAACTTGGGCGAGGGAGCTTTGCTTGTCATTGCGATCCTGTTTTTATTTTTAGGACAGTTTTGGGCGGCTCTGATTACAGCGTTGATTATCCCGATCTCGATGCTTTTGACTGCAACCGGCATGGTGTATTCGAAAATCAGCGGGAACCTGATGAGCCTTGGAGCGATCGATTTTGGACTGATTGTCGATGGAGCTGTCATCATCACGGAGAATTGCTTAAGGCGTCTCTCCCGCAAACAGCATGAGTTGGGAAGGCTCTTAAATTATGAAGAACGCATTCAAGAAGTCCTTGTCGCCAGCAAAGAGATGATTCAACCGACGGTATTCGGTCAGGCGGTCATCATGACTGTCTACATTCCTATTTTAACGCTGTCCGGCGTCGAAGGCAAAATGTTCCATCCGATGGCCTTCACCGTTATCTTCGCCCTGTTGGCCGCCTTCGTCCTTTCTTTGACTTTTGTCCCGGCGATGATCGCAGTTTTTGTTAAAGGAGCCTTAAAAGAAAAAGAAAACAGCATCGTTGAAGCTTCCCGCAGGGCATACGCTCCTATTTTGGACAAGGTTCTTCAGCGTTCTTTTATGGCTATCGGCATTGGAACTGTAGTCGTTCTGTGTTCGTTTATGCTGTTTTACTCGCTTGGAGAAGAATTCGCTCCGACGCTTGATGAAAAAGACATCGCCATGCATTCCATCCGCATTCCCAGCACATCCTTGACGCAATCGACTGAGATGCAGAGGCTGGTTGAAAAAGCGATCGGATCCTTCCCGGAGGTCGCCTATGTTTTTTCCAAAACAGGCACTGCAGAGATGGCTTCAGACCCGATGCCTCCCAATGTTTCCGACACTTTCATCATATTAAAGCCTCGGGAAGAATGGACCGATCCCCATTTGTCAAAGACCGAACTCATTCAAAAAATAGAACAAAAGCTAAGCGATCTGCCTGGCAATGGTTATGAATTCACCCAACCGATTGAAATGCGTTTTAATGAATTGATCTCCGGCGTGCGCAGCGATGTCGCTGTTAAAATTTATGGAGATGATTTTAAAGTGATGCAGAAAACGGCGGATGAGATTTCGCATGTTCTTCAACAGATCCCCGGATCCGCTGACGTTAAAGTCTCGCAAACGGAAGGACTCCCTGTTCTTGATGTCAAAATTGACCGGGAAGCCGCCAGCCGTTTGGGCCTTAACGTGTCGGATGGGCTGCAGGTTTTAGCGATCGCCGCAGGAGGGGGAAAGGCGGGACAAGTGTTTGAAGGAGACCGTCGGTTCGATATTTTAGTTGTGCTTCCGGATCGCATTCGCGAGGACACCGCGGCGTTGGCGAATCTCCCCATTCCGTTGTCCGTACAAGAAGCTGTAAAAGGAAAAGATAAGCCGCATTTTCCTACAGTTCCGTTGGGAGAAATCGCAACATTTCAAGTATCGGATGGTTTAAATGAAATTGCGCGGGAAAATGGAAAACGGTTTATTGTGGTGCAGTCTAACGTTCGAGGAACAGATTTAGGATCATTTGTAGAAAGCGCAAAAAGCAAGATTCAAAAAGAAGTGAAAATTCCGAGCGGTTATTGGATCGCTTGGGGCGGCCAATTTGAAAATCTTCTTTCTGCAAGGGGGAGGCTCTCGATTGTTGTTCCTATTTGTCTTGGAATGATCTTTTTGCTTCTCTATACGGCGTTTAATTCTTTCAAATACGCTTTAATTGTGTTTAGCGGCGTGCCATTCGCCCTTACCGGAGGCATTTTAGCGTTATGGCTGCGGGGCATTCCATTTTCAATTTCAGCGGCTGTCGGCTTCATCGCCCTTTCAGGGATCGCTGTTTTAAACGGGCTTGTGTTGATCAGTTACATTAATCAGTTGATGCAAGAGAATTTAGAGTTGGATGAGGCAATTAAAACAGGGGCCTTTACGCGTTTGCGGCCTGTTTTAATGACGGCGCTTGTTGCATCGCTTGGTTTTATTCCCATGGCGTTGGCGACCGGAACGGGCGCCGAGGTGCAAAAACCCCTTGCCACAGTTGTGATAGGCGGTCTTATCAGTTCCACTTTGCTTACTTTGCTTGTCTTGCCGGCTCTCTATAAGGTGACTCAACGCAAAGGCGCAAAGAGGCAAAGACATGAAGGCATTGCACCGATCGTCAATATTTAACGCGCGTTTTGGCTAAATTTTAGGCTTTTTTAATCTTTCCCTTCGCGCAGCGTTTGGAGTGCGTGCGACTTGTCGCCGCTTTGGTAGACCTCGACTCGTCGAGGTCGAAGCGTGAATCTAAAACATCTAGAAGCTGGCTTAACGTTAACCTGGAAAGCGTTTTGCTATCGACAATATGAGACTTGTTCAACATTCAAACCAGCTTTCGACCTCGACAAGTCGCACGCACTCCTGAGAAAGCACGCTTTCTTCTTGATATGAGAAGACGAAGCTTCTCGGGGGCTCCAAACGCTGCGCGAAGGATCTGCCAAAAAAGCCTAAAATTGAGCATGCCTCATTGCCTCTATCAAAAATTCTTCTCGAAAATTGTTATTTCGGTTTTAGTTTCGCGTAGTTGAATAAAATATAAAAAGCTTGTTTTTAAAAAAAATAAATAAACTTGATAAAAACTCACCTTACGCAGCATAAACGATTGCCTTCTCGCGCTCCCGCCA